>Ga0209402_10002120_pt1 | contig 20399 bp, 28 predicted proteins | sample ArcticOcean_MG_C_3_FD_187437 | JGI IMG/M metagenome (GOLD analysis project Ga0209402, IMG submission 187437) | Marine microbial communities from western Arctic Ocean - ArcticOcean_MG_CB8_126 (SPAdes) (version 2) | ecosystem: Environmental > Aquatic > Marine > Oceanic | place: Arctic Ocean... | reverse complement strand
GGGCAGGAAGTTAGGTAAGGAAGAACAAGAAAGGATTGCCTTAGAAAGAAAACAAGCCTTAAAACAAGGAGCCATGCTTTTTGCAAGCAGTGCGTTACTGGCAGGAGCGCAGGGTGTACCAATGATAGGCGCAGCAAGATTTTTCTGGAACATGTCAAAAGAAGATGACGATGAAGATTTTGATAGCGCTCTGAAAGGATGGGTGGGTGGTGAACCTATTTTCTATGAAGGGGTTCTCAATGAACTCACAGGTGCTGATATAGCCCCACGTATTGCTATGAACCAATTACTTTACCGGTCTACTCCTAACCAAGCTGAGCAAAGCATAATGGAATGGGGCGCGGAGCAACTAGGCGGTCCTGCGTTAAGTTTAGTATCCCGCATGTTGGGGGAAAACGGCACACTAGAATTGTGGAAGGATGCAGCCGCACAAAACAATCCTGATCTTTTCTATCGGGGGCTGGAAAGAGCAGCACCAGCTGCGGGTGGAAACATAATGAGGTTTTTGCGGTATGTAAACAAGGGAGGTGCCCAGAACTTACGCGGAGACTTTATCCTTGAGGATGTAACTACTGGTGGGTTGGTGGGACAGGTGTTTGGATTTGCACCTGCGGCTTACACTCGACAGCTAGAAGAGAATGCCCGTGATAAATCTATTGACATGGCAATAACCGCAGAGAAAACAAACTTATTAAAGCGACTCAATGTGGCACAGCGTTTCAGGAGGCCAGATAATACTGTAGAAGAAGACATTCGTGACTTTAACCGCCGCCATCCTGAGACTGCAATAACCCCGGATACTCGTAGAAGATCAGCGAATGCCTACAAAAGCATGAATGTGACGATGGGTACAGGACCGGGTGGTTTTAGTGGGGTAAGCATTTCTCCACGCCGTCAAGCAACAGTCTTGCAAGAACGATTAGACGCTGCTGGGGACTTGTTTTAAGCTACTTTAAACGCCACACCCGTACACCATATCTACCATTTTCAATGCACACTCGGTAGGTTATGTCTTTTTTTGTAAAGTGACTAGCTTCTGTTACATGTTGTACAGCTTTGCCAGTATTAATAGCTGGTATAAAGACTGAGGCTCCCGGCACAAACTTTTCCCAATCCACAACAATGCGTACCCCATCAGGGGAAATATCAGTGAATCGTATTCTAGTCATTATCCCCTACAGGAAACAAAGGGGGGAGGTCTTGAGCGTTAGAAATGTAGGCATCGTGGCTCCATGAAAGTTCGATAACATGTTGTGTAGGAAGGTCAATCTTGGTGCCACGCCCCAAGCGTATCTTAACAGTCCTCCCTGACAGCTCTTTAAATATTAGCCCTCTAATAGCATGGTAATGATGCCCATGTTTTACAACCCATTCTTTGAACGGTTTAGGAAGTAAGTATAGTTTGTTAATATCGTATTCGTGTCGCCCTACCCATTGGTACAACGGGTTGTTGTCCGGTATTATCATCTGCTCGGTAGCGCCATCCATACGAGCGTCATCGGTACTTTTTACCCGAAGGAACCCACGAGGGTGGTGTTGATAGAACTGACCCACTAAATCCCCAATATCAATTTCCATGTCTTTCATATCATGTTTCATTCTTTTTAGCTTTGCTATTATCCATACGTAAAAAGCATCCATATCCCAATCCAGAAGCCCAAGATGTTTGGCAATCAAAGCGCCTGTAAAAGTAGCCCCTGTTTGTGCTGACCAAAATCTATTCTGTGAATCCAAGCCCGCATCTAAAATTATCCTTTCTATGTTTTTATTAACATCTTTTGTTATTTGTTCTTTGTTCTGGATAACATGTTGTATGTAAATCTTACCTGCGTGCCCATAGTTATTATCTAAATCTTCATTCAGTGCTCGTGCCAATAAAGTTTGTTCATCTGAGTTTAGTTTTTTAGTAACCGTGCCTTCCATAACTCTTTGGGCTTCCCCTTTGGGAAGTGCTCTATACTCACTCATCTTATCCAACATACTAACATTACCAGTTGAGCCAGCTAGGAAACTCCATTCTCCCCCACGCATACGTTCAAGGTTCTGCCCTGCATTACTTTGGCGGTTACGTTGTTCCCCATCACTTACAGCATAGGCAAAATTACTTGCTTCCTTAGCAGTGAGGTTTGAAAGCTCATCAACATAGAGGACAATGTTTTTGTAAACTTCAGCACGGTTCCATACTGAATTGCCAGTATCCTTTCCTTTAAGCACTAGCCGTTTGTGGTTGCCCCATACGGAAGCTCCAGCCAACATCCCTGTAGTTTTACCGTAACCTGACTCCGCGCTAGTAAGGTGGAAAATAGACCCGGCAATATTAGGGACAAACTCCATAAGAGGGGAACCAAAAGACAAAGCAAACATATACTGGTGCTCCTCAAACTGAGGGCGGTCATAGAATGCAGTAACGCGTTTCCATCCTTCAAGTGTTCCTTTGCTCATAAAGTAAGGAAAGTACTGGGCAGTACGAGCACCCGGTGGATTAGGAAGAGTGTGGTTCGCAAATATCTCTTGGTTGCCTACTACAAAAGATTGGTGTCCTTCTGTCCAGCCAAATTGAGTCCTTACCTGTATGGGGTCTTTTGTATTCTTAAGTTGAGTAATCCAAGCTGCTGTGTAGTTCATCAAGCCATCCAAATCTTTTCTAAGAAGGAAGACATCATTCATCCCCATAGTTTTTCGGAACTCTTCTGGTGAAGATAGTTTAACACCTACTCCCATAAACTCCTGCACACCTTCTCGTTGGGTATGATGCCTAAATACGTAACATGGGCCGTCGAGAGGATCAACTAAACGTGTTATGAGGTAAAGGTCTTGGGGGTAAATTAGAACTTCCTCCGGGTTACCTTTCTTATCTTTGGTCCTATGATACACCCCTCCATTGGCTCCCCTAAAGAAAGGAAGAGGATAGGTGGGTATTTTATAAACAGAAGGGGTAGGAGTGAGAAGGTTAGGGTTAGGGTCTACTACTTGTGGGGCGTTGCCTTGATCATCAACTATGTTGTCTTCTTCACTCGCTTCCTTAATCTCCATGCACAGACTTATTGGGGATTTTATATTGCCCTTGTGTACACACCCTTCACACCCGGTAGGATTATCTGCTTCAAAAGTGGAACAGTAGTGGGGGGAATCTATAGACTCTACAACCTTTTCAGTTTCTTCCGCAGTATAGTTAGGGTACCCCTTGGAAATTTCCTGTGAAAGAAGTGGGGCTTCTTGGCAATACTTAGTAATCGATAAAGCATTGAACCACTCATGGTAAGTTAAATCTTCCGGGTGGGTAGCAGCCCGTAGAAGTTGGTTACACCCTTTGCCTTCCTCATACGTTCCATCAAGCAGCCGAGAAAAACGTTTAGTGTAGTTCCCTAAAGCAGCATCCATTGCAGCTCTATCTTCTGGTGAGTAGTGTTTACTACTAGTAGATACTGGTATCAAAGATACAGGTAAACAGGACTTAAACTCCTCAAAAGAAACCAAACTATTGAGTGAGCCTAAAAACCCAGTCGGTTTAGCGGGTAAAGTTTTATGATTATGTGTGCCGGGTACACGTAGGATACGGGAACCATCCGCAGTTACTCCTGCATCAACTTGAAAACCAAATTCAGCACACGCTTGTTTAAGTTGGTTAGCTACAGGTTTCCATTCTGAAGCCGGGATCGCAGCAGTTAGCCCCCAATACACGTGCATACCTGTGCCTGAATTAACTACACACGTCCACTTTGGTAACTTGTAATGAGAACGAAAAGCTTTAAGAGCAACTATGGCTTCTGCTTTTGTAGGGTAAGGTTTGCCTTCGCCACAATCCAAGTCCAGAAAAAAAGCCTTCAGGTACTTTAAATTATCCGCCGAACGATCATTAGCTTCAACAAAAGTACCCAAAGCAAAAAACACATCTTGCCCATCTAGTTCTAAATTAGATGCTGATTCAACTACTGAATCTAATGTGCCAAAAAATTTCTGGTTCGGTATGCCGTTTTTTAATCCTACTACACAATAAAAACCATCATCACTCAGAACTTTACTAAGAAAGTCTTGAGTTTGCATAAGTGATTAGTCATCGAATTCGTCTAGGAGTGCACCTAAATCATTATTGTTTTTTGGGATGGATTCAGTTTTAGTGTTTGTCTTTTTTACTTTTGGTTCATCAAACACATCATCACTTACAGTTACAGGTTTAGTAGGTGTAACAGGTTCTGGGTCAGCACTTGGGAAAAGTTCTTCCGCAGTAGTCTCCCCACTATTCAGGGAATACCCATCACTTATAACATCAAAAGGAGAACGCTCTTCAAGGGGGACATAAGCAATTACTTGTACTGCACGAAGACGTAAAGAAACACCAAAATCACCTTCCCGTCGGTAAGGCACAAACTGTACGTTTAAGTTTACGGTGCTGCCAGTTGTCAGTAAAAAATCGGCAGGTAGTACATTGGTCTTTGAATCGAATTGCTTAGGGGGTGTGGTCTTTTCGTTATTGTAGTTACCTTTTAGTTTAGCTTTCCCCACATACATCCCATCATCATCTTTCTTAAAAGGCTGCGTTAATTTGTTCGGCCAATCATCTCCTCTCTTAGGGTGGTTAAGAAATGCTGTGTTCATGGCCTCGTAAATTTCTACTGCTTGTTCTTTTACCATTTTAAACTGCAAGGAGTATTCAGCTCCTGAAACCAAAGGGTCGCACGGAACACTTTTGCCCTTGTCCCCCGCGTTACTATCAAACTTGTAGGTTTGATTTATTTTCGGATATAGCGCATCTACGTTTTTTATTACGTAAGAGTTCGTTTGTGACATTGTTCTCTCCTATTGAGATTGTTTAAAAGTAAAGCCTTCCTCACTAGAGAAAGGAGATTGAAGACTCATAGTGTTTAGTAGAACATTATTAGTCTCAGGGTTTTTCTGTGCACACACAGCCAGTGAAAATTCTTCTTCGGTAACTGCTCGTTTTGGCCTAAACAAAAGTTTAGGTATTTCACTAAGCCGCTCAAAATATAATTCTGTAACCACAGATGCCAACGGGGTCTTATGGGCATTGAGGTGTCTAGCATAAACTTGCATAGCCATCTTTTGTGGGTTGTCACCGAAGACACTTGTTGCAGGTAGTTGTAGTTGGTACAACGTTGAATCCATTTCACAATCTTCTTGGGCTACAAGCATAACTACAATTCTTTGGTGGAAACGACATGCCCTACTTCCATGTTTCCCCGAACCTTTTATATTCCATTTACAATCAAAACAACTTTCAGATTGAATATTTTCAGGCGCTACTGTTGATGTCGGCCTCCCTGTACGAGTGTCATCAGCCCAACATATTGGGCTAGCAGGATTAGCTTCGTCATACTCCCCTGAATAATAGGTACGGGAGATAGGCGCTGCCTTGATAATGATAACTTCCAAGGGTTCCTTAGTCCGGGGTAATACTTCACTACCACCCTCCAAAAAGGAAAACGTTGCATCTTTTAAACTTATCTTCCTGCCACCTGAAATTGGGGCCATACTAGTTTTTGTTTTCGGCTGCTTTATGCGAGACAACAAATCTTGCACACGTAAGTCTGACGTATTTTCTGCCACAAAGTTCCCCTCTACACGTCATCGAACTCAAAACCATCACCAGCATCATCAAACGCATTTTCATTTATCCCTTCAAGACCAGAGCTAGATTGGTTGGTTTTCTTCAACGCTTCTACCACGGAAGGTATATTAAAACGATACGTCTTTGCTCCAACTTTTAAGTAGCTGTTGGGTGGGATATGTCCCTGCTTTATCCAATGTCGGATGGTACTTACATTCACGGACAAGTGATTAGCTAAGTCCTCTATTGGTAAATACTTTTCAGTCATTTGCCTTACTTCTCCTCACAGTAATTGTGTAAGCACTATCCACATTTAAGCCCGGTGGAAGTTTGTCGGGATTTTCCTCAAGGAACTGGCGCATGTTGCCTTGGTGTAACCTCTTTTCTAAAAGATCAACAGCATCATTATCCTTAATGAAAGTGTTCATAGACTCCCAATCGGAAGTCCAATATTTGGTGCGAACTTGACGAAAGAATGTACCCACTCTAGTGCGTACTGATTCCACATCGTTCTCTTTACAGTGTTCCAAAAGAGCCGTCTTAACTATCTCCAACTTCTCGTTAAGAGCTGCTTCCTCTTTCTTAAGCTGTGCCGCCACAGCTGCCTTTTTATCTCGTATCTTTATATAGACAGAGACAAGCCTATCTACGCTAATCGCATCAGTATCTGTGCTCACAATTATTCTCCCCAATGATTGTGTTTAGTTAAGTAACTTAATGTTCCTTGTATTATAGTGACATTTTGTTAACTTTCAAGTACTTCTTCATATAAATCTATCATTTTTGTGTGAACACTCAGTCTATTGTCTAACATCTTGTAGACCGCTTTCTCTACAGGTGCACCCTGTAGTTGCACCACAGTACAGGGATATGTTTGTCCTGAGCGGTGCACCCTTGCATTAGCTTGAGCGTAAGTTTCCAAAGAGGACGTTGGCCCCCACCATACAATAGTATTAGCCGCTGTCAGCGTAACCCCATGTGCAGCTGCTTGGGGTTGTATGATTAATACTTGAGGGGTGTCCGTGGTTTGGAACTCATCGAATATCCTTGTACGGTTATGAGCACTTACATCCCCCCGGATGACATCATTTGAAATGCCATCTTTGGAAAGCTTTTCTTTTAGCAAATCAATCACATGCCTGAAGGGTACAAATACTAAAACTTTTTGGCTGGATTCGTCTATAACTTCTCGTAAAACCTTGTAGCGGTTTTTAATGTCGAACTCTATTGTCTCGCCTGTGTCTGTGTAAACGGCACCACAAGCTATTTGTAGGAGTTTGTTCATGTTCACAGCCGCGTTGACCGCTGTAATCTGTTCTCCATCTGCTACTGCAACCATTTGATTTTTAAGTATTTTGTAGTACTTATTTTGTTGGGGTGTTAATGCAACCTCCCGGTGGGTGTAAGTCATTTCTGGCAAATCGAGACATTGATCTTTCGTAAAACGAATAGCCGGTTGGAGTGCATTAAATACCACGTCGGTAGCATTAGGTTTAGGAACCCATTTAAACTGCGTTACCTTGTACATAACAAGTTCTCTGAATGCCCCAAAGAATATAGGAACTTGCTTAGGGTTAACAAGTTTGGCTAACCCATAGCCATCCAGTGGGGATTGAGCCGCAGGGGTTCCTGTCATCATCCATAGCCACGTGTCAGGCTTAATGAGAGAGTTAAGGACTTTCCAACGCTTGGATTGGGCATTCTTGTAGTGGGTAGCTTCATCTGCAACAATCAGATCAAATCCCCCCTTAGCAATAACATCTTTTACTATCTCTACTCCATCATAATTTATGATGACGTATTCAGCCCCATTGTTAATAATATCTTCGCGCTTGGCCTTCGGCCCATAGGCAATAGCCACAGTACGGTGCATGGCAAACTTAAACAAATCTGCCCTCCATGCTGAATCCATAATAGACAAAGGACATATTATAAGAACACGATTAATAACTCGTTGCTTCATTAAAAAATCAGAAGCCCAAATCGCTGATGCCGTTTTCCCCGTCCCTTGTTCGTTAAAACAAAACCCCCTACGGTTCATAGTAAGAAAGGCTGACGTTATCTTCTGGTGGTCGAAAGGTTTGTACTTACCGGGCCATTCATACTTGCCCATGATAGGAGAAGGAACGTTCTTAACATTAAGGTTTTTTAGCACCCGTGTTTCATCTACTCCCCATTTCACCAACACATTATTACGCCCCAAGTTTTTGCTGTTGGGGATTGCCGTAGTTATTTTGTTGGGGTTACGGACTTTAAGTAATAACCCTCTATTGTCTACTACTCTCATTGCTTACTTCCCACGTTTGCTTCTTTTTTTAACAGCACTTTTGGCAATCTTGCCGCCTGTCTTAGCCGTGTTCTTGTAGTTACGGGCACGATTCTTGCTACTACTTTCTATCTTTACCCCGTCCTTGTTCTTACCACCTTTGCTTAGCGCTTTGACGTGACTTACATCACGGCCTTCACGTTTGTCAGCTTTGCCATTCTTGTTGGCATCCGTGCCTTTCGCATCTACAGCCCTTCGAGCACGCTGCCTTTCCATACGTGCTTTAAAAGCTGCACTTCCTACAGGATTGTTTGTCTGCTTGGGTCGATCTTTAGGATTTTTATACGCCATTATATTTCCTCCGTAGCGCGGATTACACGGCATCTCTCACGCTTGTCTCCTAGGTAATATATCTTACTGTCGGCCTCAAGTTGGGTGGGTCTAGCAGTAATGCTGCTATAGGGGAGGTGGGGGTGGATGGCCCGTATTTCTTTAGTAGTGATTCCATTATCCCCTGCTTTAACAACTTCACTATAAACTAAGGCAAGCATTTTCCCGCTAGAAACTTCCCCCGCTGCGTCCCTGCTAGTCTCAGGATCGTCTGTGCGTGATAGCTTGTAGACAGGGGTATCATTAAATATGTATTCCGTCATTATTTTCTCCCGTTATGTGGACATTCCAATACAATACAGTGAGCACGGCAAAGTCCCGAAGGACGGGGGTTCCACGTATCTACTTCATACGCTTGTTCCATCTTGCCGTATTCCCCTAACCATTTTTGCCAAAGGGTAGCCTCGTTTTCAATAGTGTAAGTGTCTTTAATAAACGCATTACACACGACGAAGAGTAACCCTCCTTTCACCACCTTAATCTCAGGGAAATGTTTAAACGTTGCTAGAGCCATTAGTTCTAGCTGTCCTTTATCTGCATACTTAGCAGATTTTCCCGTCTTGTAATCTATTACTTTGGCTACACCTGTCTCACGATTTAATATTGTTAAGTCGGAAACACCACGCCACCAAACATCTTTGTCAAAGAACCCACAGGGTTCGAGATCGGCAGTTAGCCCCATCCTATACTCACAAAGCTTTTCCCCTTTCATGTTATTGAGTTTGTCTAGCACTGGCCTAGCAAATTCAAATCGGGGGTCCAATGTCACAGCTTGTCCAATGTATTCTTCTGCTGCTTTGTGGAACTCATTCCCATACAGGATGGGTTGTGTATCAAAGTCTTCTTTATAATCTTTAGCAACCTTTAAGTGGTAGTATTTTTTTGGACATTGGTCAAATGTCTTTATGCTACTAAAGGACCATGTTGGCTTGGTTGCCATACTATAGATTCCCCATAGTTTTTTCCTACCTCAACGTCACCACGAACGGGTAAGCCTTCTGCCCATTGTGGTGTCCAACGCATACATTCACTGACGAAAGCCGCAGCCTCGTCTACTTCCTTATCTGGTACAGAGCATATCACAGAATCATGCACAGTAAGCAAGATGTGGTAACGCTTAGAAATTTGTACCATTTGCTCAGCCATAATGCACCTTGCTAACGCTTGGCAAACATTTTCAATTACCTTGCCCCCATAGATTTTGGTTCGGCCTCGACGAGTCTTATAGGAAAACTGCAACCCACGCTCTGTTTCTTCAGCATCTAACCCTTCATAAAACATGTGTAAGCCAGAAGGTAAATTGATGCCGTACACATAAGGTTCTACAGACAACACTCCTTGTCGCCCAAAGGTCGTTTTGTTTCCTTGGTACATGTTCAACAACATGAATTGAGCATCACGCCATAGGGATGTGATGGCTCCACTTGCTCCCCGGTATTCGTAGATGATTCTTTGTGCTTCTTCTTCAGTTACTTCTACTCCCATAGTTTTTAACTGAGCACGAAATTTGACTGGTCCCATTCCATATCCACATCCGAGCAAAGTTTGCTTGCCGATGAAACGTTGGTTAGCGGTAATAATTTCTACAGGGATGTCATAGATGGTACTTGCCATCCGCTTGTATACATCTTCCCCACGTATAAAGGCGTTAAGCAGATCGTTTTGCCCCCCAAACCATGCAAGAACACGTGCCTCTATTTGTGCCGAATCAGCTTCTACAAGCGTGTGCCCATTGGGGGCTTCAATGCACGACTTTAAGACCTTAGCATTTTCTCCGCGACTCGGCAGGTTTTGGAGGTTGATTTTGTCGGAGCCACCCCAACGCCCCGTATGGGCTGCGTAGTATTTAATAGGTACAGGTAGTGGCCCGCGTGAAGCTATGCTTAAAAATCTTTCACTACGTTTTTCTTCCAGTGTGCTCTTTAACCCAATGCGTGCTGCCACCAACACTTGTACCCTAGGGTCATCGTGTTCTTGTAGTGCTTTAAATTCTTCATCACTCTTTGCAAAGGCGAAAGCTTCTTTTCCTGTACGCAAACTAATTTTAGTAGGGGGGATGACATCCAGAGCAATGAGTTCATCAGCAAATTTTTGGTTAGACATCAGCTGAGTTTTTTCTAACCCGCATTGTTCCAGTAGTTTGTTTTTCTGAGCACGTACTGCAACCAAGTGAGCAGTTAGTTTATGGGTGTTAAGTATTAAAACAGGTTCAATGAACATCCGTAGGGTTAGATCAATAACTTTTAGTTCCCCAACCTTAAACTTTGTAGTACGCATGAACAGTGCAAACAATTCTTGGGTAAGTTCCACATCGTTAATACAGTAGTCACCGTACTTTGATAATTCTTCTTGTGTAAAATCTGCACGATGTTTGCCCAGTGCATTTATTACTTCATCTCCCTTTTCTCCAATACTGTGACATTGGGATAACGCGGCGAGAGAAGACGATACTTCCGTGCCATGAATAGCACGCCCCATGCACATAGTATCAAGGTATAACTTAGGGCGAATATCAAAAACCCAATTGAGAATAGCACCATCAAACATAGTATTGTGAGCAAGTAGAGCACTTTTTGCCCAATCGAAATTAGCATGTAAATAAGTTTTGAGTACATCTTTATCCCCTGACAACCAAACTGTTTCTTCATCATTAACTTTTACCGCTAACCCAATCGTTTCAAAGTCAGGACTGCGGATGTATTCTTCAGTGGTTATCTTGCTTAGCGAAAAGGTTTTGTCGTAATACGTTTCAAAGTCTACTGTTATAATGTCCACTGTTATTCCTCTTCCGTTTCTTTTGTCCAACTGCTCGGCACTGCCTTATTAGCCCCTTTGGTAGGAGGTACGTTGTAACGATACTTTTTTATAACCTTGCCTCGTGCCAAATAATTCTTGATGTCTCTAGCTATTTGCTCACGCACGGCATCTTTGTTTTCACTCATCGTACTTCCTTATAAAAAACGTGTTGGTGTATCTTCGTGGTTATGGTTCCGGTGTACGCCCACTGAGGGTACACCTTAATATTGTGATAATGGGTTGCACCTGCTGTTGTATCAGGTTGTTCACCGCTCAACCAAGCAATATACAAAGCGTTATAAAACAACTGGGTATTGCGCGGGTTATCCGACTTCCCGTCACACCAGAAACTAAACTGGCACCGGTTCCTTATGGGATGCTCGTTCCAGTAGTACCCTTGTTTCACTACTTCACAGGCATTATCTGGGTACTCAGAACTCTCTATGCGGTTACGTACTACTTGAGCCACTGCAAGTTGCCCTGCCGTTGGCTCCCCCCGCGCCTCAAAGTATACCGCTATTGCTATGCACACTAATGATTCAGTTATCATTATTCAGTGCCTTCCTTTTTGTTTGCTCGCAGTTTGTCTTAAAGCTTCGTCAAGACCATATTTTTTGACTCGTTCTTGCCACGCTTTGTATTCCAATCGTGTATCCCTGTTCCTTTCACGATGCAGGAGAACTGCGGGTTCAGGGGGGGAGGGTGGAGGCATCGCTGCTCTTTGGTTTCTTACTGCTTCACTAAACTCTTCCCCCTCAAGGGCTAACCGTAGATGTTTAGTTCTGTCAGGGTGACGTAATTTACGGAGTGCCTTCGCTTCTATTTGTCTTATGCGTTCTGCCCGTACACCGAATTTAATCCCTGCTTCTTTAAGCGTACACGCCTCTTCATCCCCCAAACCATAGCGCACCTCTAAAACTTTTTTCTCTCGTAAAGTTAATTGATCCAGTGTTTTTTCTAGTGCTTCTTTCTGTTCAGTGATTTCTACTAATAAATCAGGATTGTGTGCGCTTTCTAATAAATTGCTAGACATCAACTCCCCAATGTTCGCTTGGATAGCACCTTGATTAACCGTGAGGGGGTCAAATATATGTTGGGCTGGAAAAAGGTCTTCGGGATTGCAACTAAAAAAATCACATAAAGACTGTATTGAGCTACGTACAGTCCCTTTGTTTGTGTAGGGGGTTACCTTAAGGTTTAAAATGTCCCCTATAACACTTGGGCCTAGGCCTACCACCCGTGCTAATTCAGCTGCGGTGGAAATACCCTGCTCTTGCATCTTCTCATAGAGGTAATTGTTTTTTATTTTTATTTCAAGTCGGTAATCTTTCATCACTCACCCCTCCAAACTCTTTCCCGTAATATGGCTTGTTCCCATTGATGGCACGTTGGGCAATACCAACCTTTGCGTAATTGTTCTTCTGCGTTAATGACTTGCAGCATTGTGCCACCACAACCACAGTCTTTCCTAGCTAGGCTAGGTACTGGTATCAATAGATCAGGATCAGTCGGCATCTAAGTTATCCTCTGCGCTAATAGTTTGTCTACTGCTTGGGTGACCACTTGCTGACAACGGGGGCATACGGTATACCCTGCCTCTTCTAGCTCCTGTGCAAACAAGTTATCACAATACAAACATGGTTTCTTACTCACTAATTCTTGCTTTACTTTACTCATGCTTCGTCCTCCGTTGATTAAGTTGGGTGCGTGCCCTCACGGGACACGACTAGCCTTAGCGCGGCTTCTTCGGCATACACACAAGGGTGGAGGACTACGTTAAAGTCACTATCTTGTTGCATACTGTGGGTGTTAATTAATGTCCACCGCCCACTGGGACAAACCACTAAGTATAATCCCGTCTGAAACCCTCATCGTAATCGAGATGAAGGTGGGGATTTAAAGCCTCTACTACTAACCCTAAGTTAACTTCATTCAATACCATTGCTATCCCCCCACTTTTCTTTATCTTCTCCAGTTCAATTTTCTGTAATGCAGTGGTGGTGTTCTTGCCCGCCTTGCATTCAATACCAAAAAACTTTCCTTTATAGCACCCGACTATATCGGGCACGCCGTTGCGTCCGTAACCTCCTGTTGCAGGAAAGAAGTAGTACGCACCAATCTCTTTCAGTATCTTAACTACCGTCTGTTTAACTTTCTTTTCCGGTGTCATCGCCATCTTCGTTCTCCTAAAGTGTTTTCTGAGACACCTTAAACTCGTAGTTAAGTTGTTTGAGTAGCTTAATGTCGCAATCAGTAAACGTTTTCTTTCCAGTTAGTTGCGCCAATAACTTCCCTGTCTGGTCTATTGGGTACACTAAATCTGTACCGTAGTAGTTCTTAATTGCCACGTTAACAGTTGTCTTAGTGCTCGATGCCTGTAGTTGCATTACTTGTCCTCCGGTTCTGGTGTGAATGTTGAACACGCATCATCTGCCTCACGCTCACGTATTTCTTGTGCTCGTTCGCGTGGGTCTACGTAGTCTTCCTCCTGCTTACGCAGGTGTTCTTCGAGGTCTGTCATCACTGGGTCTTTACTCATCTTCGTTGTCCCCTTTTAAGTTTGCCATTCTATCTATAATGATAGCGATATAGTTTCCCAAGAATTGGTTGGGTGCATCCCACAGCACAGTCTCAATAGCTTCATTACATTTGTACTCACTGTTCCAATCCGCTTGCTCCTGCTTCCAATTACGCATGTACTCCTCGCGGGTTTGTCCCACAATTTTAACCTCCTCATGTGAGGATAGGGGTACTTGTTTAGGTAGCTCAGTTGTTTCTTCCATTGCCTCATCCCCTAGTGTCACTTTGTTTTCGTTGAGAAAGCCCAGTAGTCCTTGCTTGTCTACGGGTACTTCATACACCTCACACGTAGTGCTCTCTTGTTTAGCTAACTTCTTTGCATCAGCTTGCGTACCAGCCCAATGCCCCGTTTCAGTTGTGTATAGTTTCATTAGTTGTCCTCCTATTAATAAAGCGTTTTCTTAGTGTGGTTGTCTTACACTATATGACTCGTTCTAGATGGATGGTTGTCTTATATTGACTGACTCGTTTCTCTCTTTTGGTTGTCTCCACAGAGATGACTCGCTCTCTATCGTGATTGTTTCGTGCGTTCGGCGCGTTTCATACCTCTGGTTGTCTTATTCCCCATGACTCGTTTAGGGATAGTGGTTGTCTATCCTTGAATGACTCGTTAACAGGGCATGGTTGTCTGGTCTATGTTGACTCGTTTATCTGCTTTGGTTGTCTTAGACTTGGTGACTCGTTTGCCGTAGCTGGTTGTCTAACTTCTTTGGACTCGTTCGTGCTGTCTGGTTGTCTATAATCCGCTGACTCGTTCTGTTTCTATGGGTGTCTTTTTTCCTATGACTCGTTCCCTGTGGGTGATTGTCTTAAGAATCATGACTCGTTTAGGTTTGTTGGTTGTCTTGTATGCATTGACTCGTTTAGGGATATTGGTTGTCTATCCTTGAGTGACTCGCTTTCTTTTTGTGGTTGTCTAGTACGACATGACTCGTTTTCTCTTGCTGGTTGTCTAATCTTGTGTGACTCGTATCGACCTGATGGTTGTCTTTTTCCTCCTGACTCGTTTGCTTTGTCTGGTTGTCTTTTAGTATCTGACTCGTTCCTACTCTCCGGTTGTCTCGGGTCTGGTGACTCGCTTGTTCCGTATGGTTGTCTTACACGCAATGACTCGTTTGCTCTATCTGGTTGTCTGTAATCCGCTGACTCGTTATTAATGGGTGGTTGTCTTACATTAAATGACTCGTTTCCATTCAATGGTTGTCTCCCCGTAGGTGACTCGTTATCTTTCAATGGTTGTCTTTTATACAGTGACTCGTTTTTTCCACTTGGTTGTCTAAAATGATCTGACTCGCTTGCTTGATTTGGTTGTCTTACTTTTAATGACTCGTTTTTGTCTTCTGGGTGTCTGGTTAGTGATGACTCGCTAATATTCAATGGTTGTCTCTTGTTACCTGACTCGTTAGCCTCGTCTGGTTGTCTCCTATTCAATGACTCGTTTACCCCCCGATGGTTGTCTCTTACTCGCCTTCTAACATAGGGGTAGGTCTTTGACTCGTTAACCTTTGTTGGTTGTCTTGTGAACCATGACTCGTTTCATATTTCTGGTTGTCTTCTCTCAGATGACTCGTTTATTGCCTTTGGTTGTCTTGGCGACGATGACTCGTTTAGTTAAGCTGCGATCTTATGCACCTTACCTAGCTTGGCTTCACTATACGTGGGTGCAACAGGTAAACCTTCTAACCTGCGCCATGCGTTATAGAGATCAACCAAGAACATCTTAATCATGTAACGCACTGCCATGTTGTGTCGGTGTCCCTTCGACTTCTCTTTGTGCGCGTCCATGTGTTCAAGCCTGTGCTTATAGTCATCATATATCTTACGGTAAACACATTTGTCAGGTGACTGCTTGATGAAGCTACTGCCCAGTACTCCCACTAACTTAGTCTTAAGGAAAGGATTAAAGGTAATCCCTTTCTTGATCTGCACCTTCCCTTCCTTGTCTGTGTACTCGCTGTCCTCAAGATGTTCCTTCTTGCGGCTACGCCCCTGCCCATCACTGGCAACATCCAACCCTGCATACTTGTGCAAACTCGATGGATACTCAGCCTTAGTGATGTCTATTTCACTAAGCATAACGCCCGCCATAGCAGGACCAACTCCCGTCACCCCCAAAAGAAATTCGTTATAGATTGGGTAGCCTTTAAGAATATTGCCTAGCCTACGGAAGTGAGACTTCTCCTGTGCCTCTAGCTCCAAGTAGTTGTCCACCAAACACAACTCAGTGTAGTCACTGATCACCTCATCACCTTTAAAGGTAGCTTGCCTCGGAAAACTTGCCACCCCCTCCGTAAGAAGTTTGTGTGACCGCCGCAAGTTAAGCAGCACTTGTTGTCCTTCCTTATCTATCGTGTCTTCCTTCTCGCTTGGTGCCTGACCTAGCTTCGCCTTGAAGTTACCCACCAACCTGTTACCAGTTTGGATTCGATTCTTCTGGATGTCATACGCACCGCGCACTATCGTTTTTAAATTACTCATGGTCCTTCCCCTTTGTTGGTCTATGTATCCAATAAATTGTTGGTGAAATTTTTGTCCCCACCCCCTCAATAACGTTATTGGGTGGGCCATCAGGTAGCCTACGCAACATGTTTAGTTGGCTTACCATCCATGCAGGTAACTCAGTTACCCCCACACATGTGCTCTCTCCTTCGCCAAACAAGTTACCTACTTCAACTACCCTTTCATTTATTACTTCTAAACGTATTACTTCTTCAATCATCCAAGTGGTCCTGTTATGTGTAGTACTTTCCCTGTGGGTGGTTTGGCTTTGGGATTGTTGATGATGCACCACAGTACGGGGCAATCCCATGTTCCCCACCTACCATTTACATATCCGTCAGTAATCATAATGACGGCCTGTGGCTTGTATCCTTTCTCCCGTAGGTACTCAGGAACACAGCTTGCTGTCGTGCCTCCTCCACCAACAGGTTTGGTTGACTTCATCAGGTCAGCTAGTGGCTTGCCTCCCTGCCCATACTTCTCGTCACCACATACCTTAGTGTCCCAGTACAGTACACGTAGCACATCAGGTAACACCTCCTCCCCTATGGATTTAATTTCGGTCAGTATTAAGGGCAATACTTTATCCATCGATACTGACATGTCCCCGGCGACAGCCAACTCTCCTACACTCTCTGTGAAAGGTGTTGGTCTAAGCATACCTCTTGCTAGTGCTCGCCTCTCGGGTGTCCTCCATGACGCATCAGTATCACCTCGACATGTTTTCTCAATGAACTCACGTAGTACATGAAGCCATTTAATCTGTGGCTTAAGTAAGTCCTTGATGTGTTGGGGTGTACCTGTTTCTAACTTCTCTGATGCTGTAATCCCTGTAGCTATAGCTTGCTCAACTTCCTGTGCATGTGCATGTTTCTCCTCTCGTGGCATCTCGTTAGCTTCTTCCCATCCGTGCTCGTCAAAGCCATCCGCCGGATGATTCTGATCAAAGTTGTCAGGGTCTTGCTCTTTCTCTTTGTACAACTCGTAGAATATTTCTGGCTTACTCTTGCCCCGATACTTCGCGTTATACAAACCTATTCTGTTACCGTCTGCATCACGTGGGTGACGTGCCCACCCATCAGGATTCTCGTCTTCAATCTCTACGTTAATCGCATAGTCACAAGCTGCGTTAGCTACCTTTGCATCCAGCTTAAACATCCAGTAGTAGGTAACTAAGTCTTGATCTCTCTTATGCTTGTTCTCATGGAGTTGTAGAAAGCGTAACTCTTCAACGGCCAACGTCATTATAAAGCCACGTCCATAAGACTCATTGCGTCCGTCCGTGAATGCAGTAGGGTGGTCATCTACTATTGTCTTAGTGCCTACCATAAAGGTAGGGTGTTCAGCTGTGTAATACTTACGCCCCATAATGTCAGCAACACATTTGTCTAGGCGCTGCTCTGCTGTTAACCCGACTGTGGTTACTTGCATAGTGTGTCTCCCAGTGGGTTAACAGGAATGAATTGAGGTGCAAGGTGGTGATCGTTCGCATCACACCACGCCCGGTACTGAGGATTCTGATGAACTACATCAGCATGTTGGTAGTCCTCATTGTTTACCGTATTAAAGAAGAGACTCTGTGCTGTACTGGGTAGCCGTTGTATAAAGGTAAGCGCTTGGTCAGACCAACTTCTCTCTATCTGGTTGAGTATGCGATACACCACCATACAGGTAGCCCCGGCATGCACTGAGCCATCCTTGTTCAGAGGAAGCCGACAGTTATGCGGGTCAGCTTTTATCTCATCGTTAGAAACAAGTTTGTCATGTAGCTCTACATAGGTAGCCAGTATTGTTCCTGCTTCTCTACCTATCTTGCCCACCAACAAAGTCCTGAGAGTTCCTTCCCCCATCTCGTGTCTAGTCTTAACAAACACATCACACTTCATAGCCCCACGTGGCGTTATGAATTTCTTTTGGTCAGCGTTGGGGTTGTAGATTGCTGTTGGGCAGTCATCTGTTACTCTCCCTTCAGCGTCGAGGTAGTCGGTAAAGCTGTCGCTATATTCTGGGTGATCATAGATAAACTGCAAGATGATAGGGTCTATGTCATGCTTACGCCCGTATTCCACTGACTCTATGTGGGTAGGTTTGCGTAGCCTACACACAGTCATACTATCTAGGTGATGGGCAGGAATCGTATCCCCCACACCCTCCAGTCCTAAGTTAGTAGTGGCAAACATTCTGGTTTTACAGTGAGCCTTCTTACCTGCTCCTATGCGCTCCAACAGAAACCTACGGACTGACAACTGATAGCTACGTGAGCACTTGCCTAGCTCGTCAAACATAATGATACAAGGGCCATCAAGATGTAGTCCCAGTTCCTCATGTGGTACGTGATGAAAGGTCGTGCCATCCTCACTGTACTTAATCATAAACGAGTCACCTGAATCTAACTTGGTGGTGCAGTCTATGTAGATCATTGTGTAACTAGTGGCAGGGTCATATTCCTTGAGGTACTCAAAGACTAGTTGGTGTAGTGAACTTTTGCCACTACCCATGTCCCCCTCTACGAGTATGGGTTCTTTGTGCCCAGTCAATGCAATAGCTTGAGCAAGTTGGTTGTGGTTAAGTGCTAAGAAATCACTCATGGTTGTGTCCTCCAAGTGGACGTTTAGTTGAGTTTAGTTGAGTTTAGTTGAGTATTGTCGGTATAGCAACACTTATATACCGAAAGTTGGTAATGATTTTATAATGTTGTCCACCTCCCCTTTAGTCTTGATTCGTGCGGATGCACTCACCTTGAGTATGTCAGTAGTCACACCCGTTAGTGCGTTACGTAACTGGCGCACCACTCGTGCCATGTCTGGGTCATTGTTGAAGTTGCAATCTCTCATCAGGTCTACTATCTGCAACACATTGGTTACCAGTGTGCCGTGGAAGTGACCATTCCGGGGCTTGCCCTTGTCATCGTAGTCCAACATCTTAGACATGTTCTGAAGAGGGTCGAGCAAACGTGTCCACATACTCTCAGCCATGCTCTGCATATTTTCTTGCATGGCTTTTTCATAGGTAGATTTAATCTCCTCCATTGCCTGTGCAGGTATGTCTAAGCGAAAATCGTCTGAACCTGCAATAGGTTCGTACACTACTTTAATCCGGACAGTACGTTCTAGCTTTGCTACCGATGGATATAGACTAGGGTCAAACGAACTACCCATATCTTTCGCGGCCTGTGCTCTTGCTGCGGGATACGCCGCTATAAATGCAGGTTTGAGTTCGGTATAAAAGATGCCGGGATAAAAGACACCATCTTCCGTCCTTCCCATTACCCGCACTTCTTCAGCACGGTATTCCCGATACCTACACATAGGTAACATCTGTCTTCCATGCGCCCATTTAGCACACGTCTTCATGTGATACTGATAGAAGTCATCAGCACACTTCTTCAATGCCCTATGTGCAGGGCAATCTAGGATTACCTTTGAACCTCTATGTGTACCTTTCTTCGCTCCTGTTGCTGCATCGTTACGCGCTGCTCCTTTTTTATCCTTGCGTACAAAATCAGGAACGTGGTTGTGAAACTCAGCCAGAGTCGCACTGGTTTGTAAGGTAGGGGCATTAACTTTCACCTCCTCTTGTACAAACAAGTCTGGTGTAGTGGTTTGTGGTACTACAACATCGCCCACGTCCGCGTCTGCTGTGCAGTCTATATAAAGGTGTGAGTCTGGCATAGGTTTGCTTCTCTCCTCGATTGGTCTAGTTATACCCACGTCATATTCGGTCAGCAGGTCTTGGATTGTTGCGTTGGTATTGTTGCTGCTATTTTCTTCGTTCATGTTTCTTCCCCTTTCTTCCTAAGTTGATAAATAAGTTCCTCAATTTTCCACACTTCTTGCTGAGTGGGCATTCTGCCAAAAGCTTTATCCATGACAGCAAAATACTCGTTAGGTTTATCCTCACAAGCATCTGGACCCTGTGCTATCAGGAAATCGGCTACTGCTTTTACCACTTCTTTAAACTCTCTTGTCTTCATGTTTCTTCCCCTTAAAGTGATACTGCTATTATTGAAACGGTGATTACTACCACCATGATTGCCACTATCTGATTGATGGTACGCCGTTGTCGTTCACGTACTATCTGGCTAGGTGCAAGTTGTGATTCCTTAAAGCTACTCGTTACATCCCTTTTACTATCAAGACGTTTACCCATTATATTTTCTCCTCGATCCGGCGCGAGCATGCTAGGGCAACCATGTCTCCGGCAGGTAACCCGCCAAAACCAATGATAGTACAGTCAGGATAGTGCTTATCAATGTAACGCTGTGCTGCTTGCCTATAGCCGTAGCTGTCAGCGCATACTGTA
>Ga0209402_10002116_pt1 | contig 20409 bp, 11 predicted proteins | sample ArcticOcean_MG_C_3_FD_187437 | JGI IMG/M metagenome (GOLD analysis project Ga0209402, IMG submission 187437) | Marine microbial communities from western Arctic Ocean - ArcticOcean_MG_CB8_126 (SPAdes) (version 2) | ecosystem: Environmental > Aquatic > Marine > Oceanic | place: Arctic Ocean... | reverse complement strand
GAACAGATACCGCGTTCGATGCGATGCAGTATCGAACACACGAGTTTTCATTTAATCTCATTCCCCGCACAAAAGAGGAAGCCGACAATATCGATAAGATCCTGAATATTCTTCATTTCTATTCGTTGCCGTCATACGGAGACGCTAGAGATCTAGGGAACTTTATGATCGGCTATCCGTATGAGTTCGTCATCACAATGTTCGCAGAGACACATCTCAATAAAATCGAACGGTCGGTCCTGACGGGGTTAAGTGTTGACCATGCGGGCGGTGATCGTATCGCGTTTGTCGGCGGCGATTATTATCCCGCGGCCACGGTACTGACGCTCTCGTTCCAAGAAGTTCGACTGCTGGGTCGCGACTCGGATGTTATCTTCCGTGGTGGCGGCGTGGGGCCGAATCAGGGTGGCATTGGCGAAGATCCGAGAGGGGACCCCGATCTACAGAATCAGACCGGCGACATCCACCAGCGCGATGTTCCGGCCCTAGTAGGGGGCGGACGGGATGAGTAAGTCGGGGGAGTAACACGCATGGATTACTTTCAATACCAATCCGTTGTTCCTTATGCGTTCACCGTGGATGGTGTGACGACGTCAATGAATATCGTCAATATTACACAGCGTGCCATGATCAGGGAACGGTTACGACAGCACACGACGGCGATGCACGATTACGTGATCGCGGAGGGTGAACGCCCGGATACGGTGGCGCTGAAGCTCTATGGGAGTGTGAAGTATACGTGGGTCGTGCTGTTGATGAACAACATCATGTCGCTGTATGACTGGCCAATGTCGAGTGGGGAATTTGAATCCTATTTGATCGGCAAATACGGAAGCGTGTTTCTATCAACGCGCCAGGGAACGCGTACAAGTGCTGCCTGGAGTGCCGCGAAGTTCTATTATACCACGGAGGGCGACCAGGTGGACGCGGCGACCTATGCGACTTTGGGGACGCGACAGGGAGTAACCAATACGCCCTACACACAGGAGGTCGAGGACAACGACGCCAAGCGGTCTATCAAGGTTGTGCATATTGGGTTTCTTCCAGGCATACTGTCCTCATTGAAGACGCTCTATAAAGCGTAACATATGGCCACACCAAAAACAGCACCGCGCCAAGTTAAACTGAAGCAATGCTCCATTTTGTCCCCAATGTTAGAAGCTCGGGCGGCGACGGATGCGCAAGCCGAAATATTTCGTACGGCTGGCGTGAATATCATCCCTGCGGTGGAGTCGATAAACATTTACGAAAGCATCTTTGATAATACGATTTCGGCAACAATTGACATTGCAGAATCTGAGGCGTATCCCGAATTGTTTCCACTCGTCGGGCAAGAATTTTTACGGCTGGTTTTCACCGTCGATTATCTAGGAAAAGAGGTTGAGTTCGCGCGGACCTTCCGCATTCGTCGCCTCGGCGATCAAACATTTCCCGCAGACGCAAAGCGGACATATACGCTGGACTTAGTGACGCCCGAGTTCTTCACCAGCGTGTCGTCGCGTATGATGAAGAAATATGATCAGATGACCTGCACGGAGGCCGTGCGGGATATTATGTCCGAACGGTTGCAGATTCCTGCGGATCGTATAAAGGAGATTGAAGAGACCGATTTGAAAATCTCTGCTGTCATTCCGAATTATACGCCGCTTCAGGCCATCAACTTCTTTGCGACCTTGGGGCTAACGAAGGAAAAGTCGGAGAGCAACTTTCTATTCTATGAAACCCTTGAGGGGTTCTGGTTTGTCAGCGTAGCCAGTTTAATTGATCCCACAAAGGTCGAGAAGCGCCTGAAGGCATCGGGCGCGTGGAAGGAGGGGGACCCAACCGACGTCGTCGCGACCTATGAGGTGAATGCCAATAAGATTCAGACCGGCGCATTGTCCGGGAAAGAAGCCTACAACAGTATTATCGGCTTACATCAGGAACAATCGTTTGATGTGCTAATGGATGTTACGACGGGTCTGTTACGCACTAAGATGCTACATTTAGATTTCTTCGCCCGCGCGTGGGGGGAAGAAGATTCCCGATACACGGAGACATTCACGGAAACGACACATCTGGACAAATTTCCTCTGTATCCTGATAACTTCGACCAGAGCGTGAATCGCAACGTGAAACTATTTATCGTGCCGGGCAATACTAGCAGTAAGAAGTCCAAGCACGCTGAAGCTGCTGGCGAGACGGCAGATGAGGATAGACTCTACCAATCGGTTGTGCTGCGCAATCGGCAACTGCGAGAGCTTCGTCATTTAACAACCGTGCTGAAAGTGCCGGGGCAGCCTGGCGTCCGAGCAGGGAGTGTGATTGACCTCGTCTATCCAACGTCGCACGCACTGATGGGTAATACTGGCAATAAGGGTTCTTCCCAACCTGCATTGCCTACACCATTTTATAGCGGCCGACATTTGGTGACCGCAGTGCGACATGTGCTGACACAGGCCTCACCCGACGCAATGGAATATACGATGCACCTGGAAGCAACACGCGATTCATTCGGCGCGAAGCTGCTCCCGTATAAGCCTGATGAGGACACATAATGGAATCAGGACCACTCTCCCATCAACTCGGCTTTGATGGCTTCATCTGGTTTATTGGCGTCGTCGAAAGTAAGGACGATCCAATGCAGGTCGGCCGCGCGAAGGTGCGCATCTTTGGATGGCACGATGCGAACATCGACAACCTGTCGACCGAGGAACTGCCGTGGGCGTATCCGTTGGTACCGGTCACGCACGCAGGATATCTCCCTAATTATAGACATGGGGACTGGGTGATGGGATTCTTTTTGGATTCACGTTTGGGGCAACAGCCTATCATCTTTGGAGTGCTGCCCGCCGTTCCCCAAGCCTACAATCCATAAGACGATAGTGAATAATGAGTAATTGCAGAGGATTTGTTGATCTGCGGACGGTCGCAGAACTCGCGATAGGCCCGGCGCCACCGCTGAGTCGCACCGGTGCGCCAGCATCTTCCAAGCCAGGTAAGCTGGGAAAACTGGGTGCCGTCGTGAATGCTGCGTCGATGACCGCAGGCGCTTTTAGTGCGGCGAGAGACGCCATTATAAGGCGCGAGCAGGCGGTTTCGTTTTCCGTACAATTGTCGAATGCCGCCAGCGGTTTTCGCGACGAAGCAGACAGAATGTTGGGGGGCGGTTCGATAGCAGATGCGGCGTGTCAAGTGGCGGACAACGCGGCCGCCTTCGATGTCTCCGCATTGGTGCAGTTCTCTGGTATGAAAGCGGGCCCGCTGAAGAATATCACGGCCTCGGCCCGAACCTCACTTACGAAAAGACTCTCACAAAAACAAGCACGAATTGCTGCGATGGCAGGACAATTCGCGAAAATCGCGTCGGCTGCTACTGCGGTCGGTGTTATTATTCAAGAGAATCGTGACCGGCGTGCCAACCCACAGAAGGACGATATTGATCGCCCATCAATTCCTCGGTTGGCAATGGGTGGTGCGGCCGCGCAGCTTGACCTTGTGCTTAAAGACAAGCGGAAGTTGTTGGCGATTGGTATCGCGGTCGGTTCTGGCGCACCAAGCTACTGGACCCGTAACGTGATCGATGTGGCAGACAGACTGAAAAGTTTCAGGAATATGCCGACGTTCCACGCGAGCCTGAACATGATCTTCACGGATAAGAAAGGTGGTGCGTCGGGCGGGGGCAACTGGAGCGAACCTCCATCACCGTATGCTGCGCAGTTTCCCCACAACAACGTGCGCCAGACAGAATCGGGGCACGTGGAAGAGTGGGACGATACACCGGGTGCGGAACGTGTCCATATTTTCCATCGCTCAGGGTCATTCGTCGAGATGCATCCCGATGGCAAAGTGGTGTATAAGTCGATGTCCCACGGCTATCAGATTAGCATGGGCGACCATAATGTCAAAGTCAAGGGAGATTGTAACTTCTCTGTCGATGGGAATGCGACAATACACTCAAAGGGCGAAGTGCATCTTCAGGGGGACGAAGGCATCAATATCCAGACGAAGAAGGATTTTAATGTCTACGCACAGAATATCAATCTTAGAGCCAAAGAGACGGCAAGATTAGACGGTACGATGATTGATCTGCGCTATGCCAAATTGCCGGGTGCGCCGGTCATGACGATGCAGGGCCCCGCCGTTGGTCTGCTGATGGAGAAGGTCAAAGAGGATTACCCGTTGGTAGCGCGAGGCCTCACAGAGAGAGCGGATTTGCGTAGAGCGAATCTTGACTTTGACAGGGCTACGATCACCGGGGCGTATATGAAGACAATGAGTACTTCGGAAGAATTCATGTCGAACGGCGCGTCGGCGGTCGGGACGGCCGTCCTCGCGGCAGCCGCGGGCACGAAGTCGATGTCCGAATCGTACGCCCTGGGACTAGGTGCGTCAGAAGACGCCCTCAAGAAGTTGGCGAATGCGGTCAGAATACTTTCGGGAGATGATGAATGATAAAGTATCCTGAGCCCTTGCCCGAGTATGATCCATCGAAGCCGGCAGATCCAATAAATCCGACAAAACCTCGCGACAATCCGTTGGGTAACCCGCTCATCTATCACGCCAAGACGCAAGCCGCCAACGACTATCGCGAACTGATGTTTGACACACCCGAAGAGGTGCAGGATGCTGTGCAGTATCAGGCGCATATGGATACGCGCGCCATGATCGAAGACGGCCTCACGGTGGAACCCGCGTGGGCAGGGCAGAAAATGACAACCGAATCGAAGCACAAAGTCCCCGAAAACTTGCCGCTGATCGATTACCTGGTACGTGCGGACTATTACGGGAATACCGTGTTCGCGGGCAACACCACACTTGGATGTACGACATTTACGGTGAAAATGTTGGTGGATAGTCTTTCGCAACCCGAGGTGACGATGGGGACGAATCCGACCTTCACGCAGGAAGAGGTCAAGTATACGAAACCCACGTTACCCGTGTTCGACCCGAAGGACTATATACGACCACTCGACCCCACCACCCAGCGGGCCATCGCCAGTGGGCAGGTGATCACGAAGCCTCTGGACGAAGAAATGAGTGGTACGCCCGGCGAAAGTAGTACTGGCGTCACATCTACTACCACCGCCGCCCCCGCCGGCGGCGGTACCGCCGCCCCTCGGCCACTAGTGCTAGTGGCCCCCAGCAACGAGTACCCAAACTCCAACTCGCTCACCGACCCTTTCGTGTATCAGTCGCAAGCCACTAATGACCCGGGTCAAACGACGGACTCCGACATCGACGACTTCGTCGAAGATATTATTAACTAATGGCTTTCAGACAAGAACCACTCTTCGGTCACGGGCCATATCTTGTTGGGCCGAGTGAAGTATCAATCACGGCTGAGGAGCTTGGCGCCGAGGTCCTTCGCGATCTAACAGACGACGCATGGCTAAACAAACAGATTAGTATAACGACCGGTTGGGCCAAGTATCTGGAGGGCAAGGACGAAGGCACAGAATTGGCGTACTGGAGGGCCCAGGCTCGTACACCGCGAGTGATGAGTGACAACTACGTCTATGTGGGGTGGAGTCAGTGGTGGGCGTCTTACATAACCGGGATATCACAAGGCGACCCCAACCCAGACAACGCACAGGGCCATAAAAATCTCGGCGTATTCTACGAAGTGCGTGCGGACAACAGCAGAGGCCCCGTCCCCAAAAACGGCGGTCTCGGTAAGGCAAAAAGATATGGATTGACGGCCCCCGACATATCCGTTGATACCAGGCGGGCAATACGCGAAGACCCAAATACGATATACGCAGAATCGCCTGAGCAGAAGGCGGCATCGGACAGCAAGGCTGCGGCCAAGGCGGCGGCGAAGCAGAAGGAAGACAATGAAGAGGCCCCCTGTGCGACCCTGCTGGAGTGTGCGGAGAAAGGCATTACTCCGCAGCTTGGATTGCTTGAGGATGATATCCTCTATAACCTGTCGCTCTTGTGTAAAAATGTGTTGGAACCCGTCAAGGCGGAATATCCCGCCATTGTTATTGCGAGTGGGTTTCGTCAAGTGAATACCGGCATCGGGCAGCACGAACGCGGCCAAGCGGTGGATATTATAATTCCAAGTGCGGCAGATACGTTGCTCTATGAGGTTGCGGATTTTATTGTCAAAACATTGCAATTCGATCAGGTGATTCTCAACTTCAGTGTACGGCGAGATCCCTGGATTCATGTATCGTTCTCGTCGACGGGGTTGCGAGGTGAGGCGCTCACACGCGATTTTGATGATACGTTTCACTCGGGGCTCTGGCTGATCGAAGGACATCCGGCAGTAGTGGAGGACTTCAAGTGGAAGAAACAACAGGAGTATCTGGCGAAGGTTGACGCGGAACTTATTATAATAGCCGCACGACAGAAGAAATTGAACCCGGTGATCACCATCGACCCACCCAACGACAACACGATGGGGCCTGCCGGCGGCGACCCCGTCCGTGGCGGCGCTGGCATTCCCGATGAAAGCATGGGTAATCATTTCAGTATTGTGCAAAGTGTCTTTGAGAATGGGGTTGATTGGGATCTTAGTGATGAGACGGAGGACGCGGAATTTGGGTCTGGGAAATTTGTCGAAGCCGTGGTCCACGCGATGCCTGCCGAGTGGGGGCATCTCTTGAAAAACTCCGGTCAAATCCAACACAATGGACATGGCATCGATGTGATGATGTATAAGAGCCCCACACCACTGAATAATGGCAACTACTTTCAGATAGTTGACTTCATTGTCAATTCCGGCTCGCCGGCGGCGCATATTGGCTGGATGTTTGTCGAGGCCCCGTGGGGGTCCTCGCCCAATGATCCGCCGCAGGGTGGCTGGTCCAAGACGCCGTGATAATAATTGAAATTCGACACACTAAATACTTGTGACATATGCCTGAGATATCAACCAGCTATAGTAAGACGCGACCGTACAAGGATGTCTCGTTGACATTTGCGCGGAACGTAGTGACGTCTGACGTAGTGACGGTGACCGACAATGAGGCGGTCAAACGATCACTGAAACTCCTGCTCATGTCGCGCTCAGGAGAAACGCCGTTCTTCCCCGAATTTGGTTCGCGTATCTCCGCGCTGTTGTTCGAACCCTTGAATCCGATTACAACGGTACTGCTAAAACACGAGATACAATCCACGATTGATGCGTATGAACCACGTGTGAACATTCGCCAACTCCTAGTGACGCCCGATAGTGATGAACAGGGGTATGATATCACTCTTCATTTCAACATTGTCAATCAAGTAGCACCCGTGACGTTAGCGTTATATCTCAGCCGATTAAGATAAAGTTATGCCCACTACACCCGCACAACTCCCGATCACAGAATTGGACTACGACCAAATTCTACAGAATCTGGTCGACTTCATGAAGGCCGATCCGACCTTTTCGGATTACGACTTTAGCGCGAGTGGTTTGCGTTTGCTATCGCGCGTACTGGCGTATGTGACGTTCTACAATAACTATTATGTAACCGCCGCAGTCAATGAGTCGTTTCTGGACACCTCGCAACTCCGTTCGTCAGTTGTCTCTCATGCTAAGATGCTGGGATACAATGCGCACGGCACACAGAGTGCGGTGATTGCCACGAACGTGACGGCGATTATGACTAGTTCCACGGCAACCTCCGTGACGTTGCCCAAGAACACAAAGTTCGAACTGACTAACGATACATCTTACCTGTTCTATGCGGTGGGCGATACACCGCTGCTTCAGAATACTACCACGGGCTACGCAAACAACTATGAAGCATCGGGTGTGCTGTTGGTTGAGGGGCGCCCTGCGTCACAACAATTCACGGTTGATGTGAATGACCCGACGCAACGCTTCATTCTGCCCAATGCGAACGCAGATTTCTCGCACATCACTGTCGTTGTGCAGGAGAGCGCGGCCGCCAATACACGCACGACGTTCCTCCAACCCACTAGTATCGCACTTGTCAATAATGCCAATGCGATTTTCCTGGTAAGTGAGGCGTATAGCGGCTATCCCGAATTGACATTTGGTAATGGTGTCATCGGGAAGAAGTTGGTGCATGGCAATATTGTCCTTGTGGATTATTACATCAGCCGCGGCGACGACGGCAACGGAATTCATGGTCCCTTCCGCATCAACGACACCTCCATCGCTGGGCTCGTTCGAGGTATAACGGCGACGGTCGATGCCAATACCACCCCGAGTTACAATGGGTCCGACGCGGAAGATATCGAACAAATTCGTTATATCGCGCCGATCACGTATTCCGCACAGAATCGATGTGTCACTGCGGGCGACTATAAGGCACTGATTCTTGGGACGTATGGAGATAGCGTTGCGGCGATTAATGTCTTTGGTGGAGAGGATGGGAACCCCAACGATGCGAACGAACGTCCCGCATATGGGCATGTCTATATTGCCTTGAAACCCAAAGTGGGATTGCGCTTCACCGACTCGACACATGATATTATTATGCAGACGGTGATTGTCCCGCATCAAGTTATCGGGATTCTTCCTGAGATTGTGGTTCCTGATTATGTCTATGTGGTGATCGCTACGAAGGCGTTGTATGACACGAGGGCTACCACGCTCGGTAAAGACGCGCTGGTCGCTGCGATTAAGACAAGTATTTCGGATTATGCGACAACTGCTGTGGAGAAGTTCGATACCGCATTTCGTTTCTCGCGGCTGGCACGTGCCATCGACGATACTGATCCAGCTATCTCCAGTTCGCTGACCCGCGTGGAGATACAGAAACGTGCGTATCCCACACTCAATGCCAGCAATACGCTGACACTTAAATTTGGTGTTCCACTGTTGCGCACAGGAAACACTAGTGTCATTCTTCCCTCGACACAGTTGACGGGGCATCGTTTCGATTATACCGCCGCGAATGGGGTATCGTTTACGAATTGTTATTTTGACGAAGCAGATACTGTGTTGCGGGTCGTTGGATTGGCGAACAGCGCATCAAGTGCGGCGCAGACGTTGGTTATCGTGCAAGATGATATTGGCTCGGTGGACGCCGCAACAGGTGTCGTCACCATTGCGGGATTTACACCAACATCCATTGAGAATAGCGCAGTAGATATTCGACTCAATGCGCTGCCTGTGCGGTCTGATCTGGTGCCGAGTTTGAATCGGCTATTCACTATCGATGCGACCAGCGTTCGTGTGGATGTTGCCGACGATTCGGTCACAACAGCCGCTAACGATTTCTATCAGGGTGGTGTGTTGCGGTAACAACAAGTTATGCGCCCTTATATTAACGGTCAGGATTTCACGCACCTCATCAAGACGGCGATTCCAGATTTCGCGGAAAGCGAATATCCGGTTTTTGTTGAATTTGTGACGGCATTTATCCGCTTCCTTGAGGAAGAGCGGACAACGTCGCCGCGGACGATTACGTCTGTGTATGGTCCCGGCGAGACACTTCTCACGGGCACAGTCTCGAATACGACGCCCACCACACTCACCGGCACAGGCACACTCTTCACCTCTGAGTTGATTGCGGGACAATCCATCCTGCTGGGCGGTAACACCACAGTCATCATACGGTCTACCGAGAATTCTATCGCCAATGACACGTTCCTGACGCTGGAAACGGCTCCGACAACCGCTGTGTCGAACGTCAGTATTGCGTCTGTTGAGACCGCGAATACAACGACGGTGTATGGCGGCCCGCTATACGAAGCGCGCCGGCTGATGGAATATCGAGACAGCGCCACAACGCTTGACGAGTTCAAGACTCAGTTCGTGGGTATGTTCGCCAAGAACTATCCACAGTACACACATATCTCCACTGATTGGTTTGTGCGCAGCCTGCACGATTTCTACCAGAACAAAGGCACTGAAGATAGCATTAGGTGGTTCTTCCGCGTCTTCTTTAATACGGATGCCGAACTCTACTACCCACGAACGGACATCCTCAAGACGAGTGATGCTACGTGGTCCGAGCCGGCGTCGCTGAAAGTAAAACTGTCGGATGCGGGGTATGTCGATGCGGATGTCGCGACATATTATACAACGCAAACGATTAAGAGTTCAACGGCAACCGCAGAAGTCGAACGTATTGTCTCGTCACTCGTCGGTCCAGAACAACTGCCAGTTCACGAATTGTATCTGCGGTATGGGAGCCTCCGCGGCACGTTCGAACCAGGGCAAACGCTGCTGAATGTAGATGTGACACCGGAAATTGAAACGACCATTCTGTCGGGGATTTCCAGTGTCACGGTCGGCGCCGGCGGCACCGAATATGATATCGACGATCTTGTCACATTCAGTGAAGGTGTGGGCGCGGGTGGTGGATATGATGCTTCTGGGCATGTATCGGCAATCACAAGCGGCTCGATTGCTGGTGTTTCGGTCACCGACGCGGGCGGTGGGTTTCTCATCAATGAGCCCGTTCTTTTTAGCACCGCGTCTGGTTCGGGTGCGTCTGGGTATATCTCTGCCTTAGACAACGCTGACGATTCGCTCTATATCGATTTGACAATCGAGGCCTTCTGTAACACCACTGCGACTGTGACAATGGGAACGGCTGACTACGGTGACTCGACCGGTGTCGCGGCATTTGACGGCAAGGATCTCGACGTTCTTGTGTCTTATGTGTTCGACTCGGCTAATGCGAAGGATTTTTATACACCGTGGGTCTGGACGGATAGCGCACACACAACCGCTGAGTTAGCGAACCTGTCGATGTTGGTGGTGGATACGTCGACACAGCCGTTCGTGAGCGTGAACACGGCCGTGGACGGAGGTCACACGGGGAAAATCTTCGTTGTGGGTGGTGGTGTCTATGATACAGCGGAGAACGCTAATACGTGTGAGACCTGTGCCTCACCGGTCGGATATTTCACGGTAGGACTGGCTGGCAACGCAGTCTCGGATAGCGGCACCACACAACTCTATTTAAAAACCGTCGCCAATCAGGCCATCTTGTTGTTGAAGACTGGTGAGGTTGTTAAACAGGACTATACAAACACACAGATAGGCACAGTAACGACAACGGCGGCATGCACCGTCGTGACGGGTGTTGGGACCACCTTTACTGCGGCGCTGACTGAGGGCACGCATCTGCGATTCCCCTCGACTAGTGAAGATGTGGTTGTTCTCTCCATTGCGAGTGATACCGAGTTTACGACGCACACGCCCGTCGCAACAGCCATCGCAGCGAATACTTTTGCAACGTATCCTACTGCGACGATCAAGACGATGGTTGAGCGAGGGATTGTCAATTACGGTAGCATTAATGCCATCGCGCTGACCTCTGCGGGCACCGGATATGCGGTACCACCGACACCGTCTGTGTCGGCGATGGATGCGAGGGTGCAGGCACTCTGGTATTATGATGCGGCCAACGGTTCGAGTACGGGCACGAGTACTGCGAGTACCGCCGCGCCCCTGTTTGTTCCTGCGACACTCGCTGCGGTGCAAGGTGCGGGACAAATCAAAACGGTTGTGGTGGACAACAGTGGTGTTGGCTATACAGATGCTAATGCGATCACCATTACGGCAACTCACGGATCGACGGTTTCGGCTGACGCCATCGCGGCAACACTGTTGCCTGTTCTTGGCGCGAAAACGCAATACGCGGGGCTGTTCACCACGAATCGCAGCTTCTTGAGTTCGAACAAATACTTACAGGATGCGGATTTCTATAACAATCATACCTATGTGGTGAAAGCCGCCGAGTCCTTTGAGCGTTATCGGGGCCTCCTGATGAAGTTGTTACACCCGCTCGGGACACGTGCCTACGGGTGGTTCTCGATAGTCGATGCGGTTCAACTCAATCTGTCTGCGATTGATTCCGCCATCGAGGCAATAAGTTTGCCGGTTGTCGTCAAAACATATGCGTATGACGCATCAGCGCATCTCGGCGACACGCTGCCTTGGATACTAGGCATTATCTCGCCCTCGGCATCTGCGTCGGCGACGTCGTCACCATCACGCTCGCCGTCGACGTCTGTATCGCCGAGCCTGTCAGCATCGATCAGTCCGTCAGCATCGCGCAGTCCGTCGACGTCTGTGTCAGCGTCACTCAGCCCATCGATGTCGCCTAGTCCGTCGTCTTCCCTATCGGGGTCGCCATCAGCATCGGTATCCACATCACCGTCGAGTTCTCCATCACGGTCGTATAGCCCGTCATCGTCGACGTCATATAGCCCGTCGGCATCTATCAGTCCGTCAGCTTCCATTAGCCCGTCAACATCACTTAGCCCGTCGGCGTCAGTGTCACTGTCTATTAGCCCGTCAGCTTCCATTAGCCCGTCAGCATCGATCAGTCCGTCGGAATCTTCGTCATGGTCGATTAGCCCGTCAGCGTCACGTAGCCCGTCGAGTTCTGCGTCGCTGTCGCGTAGCCCGTCAGCATCCATTAGCCCGTCAGCATCACTTAGCCCGTCGGCGTCAGTGTCACTGTCGATTAGCCCGTCAGCGTCGATTAGCCCGTCTACGTCGCTCAGCCCGTCAGCGTCGATCAGCCCATCGGCGTCAGCATCCATCAGCCCGTCAACGTCAATCAGTCCGTCAGCGTCGATTAGCCCGTCTACGTCGCTCAGCCCGTCAACATCGATCAGCCCATCGGCGTCAGTATCCATTAGCCCATCAGCGTCGATTAGCCCATCAGCATCTATCAGTCCGTCGGCGTCTGCGTCAGCGTCACTCAGCCCGTCATCGTCGCCGTCTGCGTCCAGGTCGCGTTCGGTGTCGCCGTCGGCGTCATATAGCCCATCGGGTTCTGTGTCAGCGTCACTCAGTCCGTCGATGTCGGTCAGCCCGTCAACATCGATCAGCCCGTCAGCATCGCGTAGTCCGTCCGCGTCATATAGCCCATCGAGTTCTGTGTCGTCGTCAATCAGTCCGTCAACGTCGATTAGCCCGTCGGCATCCATTAGCCCGTCAGCGTCGATTAGCCCGTCAGCGTCGATTAGCCCATCGGGTTCTGCGTCAGCGTCACTCAGCCCGTCAGCCTCTGTGTCGGTATCCGTATCGGCATCCATCAGTCCGTCGGCATCACGTAGCCCGTCAGCATCGCTCAGTCCATCGACCTCTGCGTCGCTGTCGCGAAGCCCGTCAACGTCACTCAGTCCGAGTGCTTCAATCAGTCCGTCAGCATCCATCAGCCCGTCAGCATCCGTATCACTGTCGCATAGCCCGTCGGCGTCTACGTCTCTCTCAATTTCACCATCATCTTCAGCTTCACTTTCTCCGTCTGCGTCTATTAGCCCGAGTGCGTCGCTCAGTCCGTCGAGTTCTGCATCAGTGTCACGAAGCCCGTCAGCATCGATTAGTCCGTCAGCGTCTATTAGCCCGTCGACGTCTGTGTCGCCATCGATTAGCCCGTCGGGTTCTCTGTCAGCATCGATTAGCCCGTCATCATCGTATAGCCCGTCGGCGTCAGTATCCATCAGCCCGTCAGCGTCGATTAGCCCGTCAGCGTCGATATCGATTAGCCCGTCAGCATCAGCGTCATTCAGCCCGTCAGCATCGATTAGCCCGTCAGCGTCGCTCAGCCCGTCGACATCTGTGTCACCGTCAATCAGTCCGTCAGCGTCGATTAGCCCGTCTACGTCGCTCAGCCCGTCGTGGTCACTCAGCCCGTCAAGTTCTGCGTCAGCGTCGATTAGTCCGTCGACGTCTATCTCACCGTCCATCAGCCCGTCAACCTCTATCAGTCCGTCGGCATCTTTCTCGGCATCGCTCAGTCCGAGTACGTCGATCAGCCCGTCGACATCTGTGTCGCCGTCGATCAGCCCGAGTGCGTCACGAAGCCCGTCAGCGTCAATCAGCCCATCGGCGTCTGTGTCGTCATCGATCAGCCCATCGGCGTCTGTGTCAGCGTCGATTAGCCCGTCAACGTCGATTAGCCCGTCGGCATCTACATCACCGTCGATCAGCCCATCGGCATCGCGTAGCCCATCTACGTCGCTCAGTCCGTCGAGTTCTGCGTCAGTGTCACGCAGCCCGTCAGCGTCGCGTAGCCCGTCGACATCTGTATCAGCATCTCTCAGTCCGTCGGCCTCGACATCAATCAGTCCGTCGGCATCCATTAGTCCGAGTGCGTCGACATCCATTAGCCCGTCATCGTCATATAGCCCGTCAACGTCTATATCAGCATCGCTCAGTCCGTCAAGTTCTACGTCAGTGTCGCGAAGCCCGTCAACGTCACTTAGTCCGTCAGCATCCATTAGCCCGTCAGCATCAATCAGTCCGTCGAGTTCTGAGTCGGCGTCAGGAACACTTAGCCCATCATCGTCAATCAGTCCATCTCCGTCACTCAGTCCGTCAACGTCACTTAGCCCGTCGGCATCCATTAGCCCATCGAGTTCTGCGTCGCTGTCGCGTAGCCCGTCAGCATCCATTAGCCCGTCAGCATCACGTAGCCCGTCGGCATCAGTGTCGCTGTCACGTAGCCCGTCATCGTCACGTAGCCCGTCAGCGTCTATTAGCCCGAGCGCATCGTATAGCCCGTCAGCATCACGTAGCCCATCGAGTTCTGCGTCGCTGTCGCTCAGTCCGTCGGCATCCATTAGCCCGTCAGCATCGCGCAGTCCGTCGGCATCCATTAGCCCTTCGGCGTCAGTGTCGCCGTCGATTAGCCCGTCAAGTTCTGCGTCGTCGTCGCTTAGCCCATCGAGTTCTGTATCAGTATCCATCAGCCCGTCATCGTCGATTAGCCCGTCATCGTCTCTCAGCACATCCGCGTCGATTAGCCCATCAGCGTCACGAAGCCCGTCAGCATCTATTAGCCCGTCAGCATCACGTAGCCCGTCGGCGTCATCATCTTTCAGCCCGTCTGCGTCAATCAGTCCGTCAGCATCGCTCAGTCCGTCGACCTCTGTGTCACTGTCGCGTAGCCCGTCAGCGTCGACATCGATTAGCCCGTCAGCGTCATCATCTTTCAGCCCGTCATCGTCATATAGCCCGTCAGCATCACGTAGCCCATCAGCATCACGAAGCCCATCGGCGTCAGTGTCGCTGTCGATTAGTCCGTCATCATCTATCAGCCCGTCAGCATCACGTAGCCCATCAGCATCACGTAGCCCGTCCGCGTCATATAGCCCGTCATCGTCAGCATCACGTAGCCCGTCATCGTCTGTTAGTCCGTCTGCGTCGACTAGCCCGTCCGCATCGACGAGCCCGTCGGCATCAGCTAGCCCGTCATCCTAAATATAACGATGTCCAGTATCAACACAAACAAATATCGCACCTTTCTCGCACAACAGTTTCGGACAACGCTGTTACTGAGTGGCGCCGACGCGACTGTCAAAACTGATATCACTAGCACTAATACGGCGCTGATGTCTGCTGGTGCGGCCACGACTTCCGAGTTCTATCTGGGTGTCGGCCGACCGCAATCGTGGACGAGCGATGTAGCGCCCCCGGCACCAACACAGGACACACAGAGTCTGGATTTTGAGGCGTGGCGTGACCTCTTGGGTGCCAAGCATATCACCGCGAACAATAGTGCGTTGGTAATCACAAGATACGATTGGGCCGAAAACACTGCCTACACACAGTATGACGACACGGATGCGACATTGATGAGCAACACGTTTTATGTTCTCGATACGCAGGAAACGCCCTACAAGGTGTATAAGTGTTTGTGGAATAACGCCGATGCTACGCATCTCGCTGGAGCAAATAGTACTGTCGCACCGAGTACAACGGGTAGCACAGTTACACCCGTATTGACTTCAGACGGCTATGTCTGGAAATACATGTATACGATTTCGGCCGATGACACGTCTCTAACATCAACGTGGATGCCGGTCACGACGAATACAACCGTCAGCGCAGACGCAACAACCTATGCGGGAAAGCTCTCCACCGTAGTGCCTCTGGTGGTGACGGATGGTGGTTCGGCGTATAATCCAGCCACAGCGGTGGCAGCCACACTGCTAGGAGATGGAACAGGCGCCAGCATCAATGGTGCCGTGGACAGCATCGGCATCACGTTTTCTGCCAATGCGGTAGCGAACGTCTCGTTCTATGCGGGAGGGTCGAGCTATACGACAACCGACGCGGTAACAGTGACACAAGCCGGCAGTTCCAATACCGCGTCCGTGCGGGCGCTGATTCCTCCGTATCCCAATCACGGGCATGATGCGGTGAAAGAACTGGGTTGTGTCTCAGTAATGCTGACCACGGAGTTAGCCTACGCGGAGCCGCACAGTAATAGCAGTATGACAGTGGCAAACAATTATCGTCGAGTTATACTACTGCGCGATCCACTATTGGCCAGCGGTGCTGTGGCAAATGGCATCTTCTATCAGCAAACATACGATTGTGTACTCACCTCTAATACAGCGGTATTCGAGCCTGACGATGTTGTCACGGTGACCAATACTACATACACAGTGACGGGAACTGTCGTTGATGTGATTCAGAACGCCGATAATAATAATGTGGCGCGTATCACAAATGTTCATGATGGCGGCCGCACCGCCAACGGGTTCGTCGCTTTTGCGAATACTGATACCATAACATCATCGTCGGTGTCCGCGGTCGTCGGCACGGTACGGGTGCCAGAACTGAAGATATTCTCTGGCAATATTCTCTATATCGACCAGCGAGTGCCGGTAACACGTTCCGATGCACAGATTGAAAAAGTTCGGCTCGTCTTCGGGTTCTAGAACCCGTTCAGGCGAGATGGATAAATAGGATTATGCCTCACTCTGACAAGGACAATAAATGTCGCTGAGTAAAAAAACTACCGACAGGCTCAACACTGAGTATTATGACGACTACTTTGAAGTCGCCAATACTACGACGGGGGAATTGCGTGGCACCGACAAAGATTTCCACCGCGTGCTGTTTCGCCCGAAGTATGGGGTGCAGTCGCGTGAACTGACGCAACTCCAGACCATCTTACAGAAACAACTGGAGCGGCTGGGTACGACGCAGTTCCGTGATGGTGATCGTGTAGTTGGTGGGCAAATGTCGCTCGATGTTCGGGCAAACAGCGGGCATGTGTTGTCGACTACGACGCTGACTAACTTCTTCGACCGCGACACGAATCTTGGCAAGTATGTTTATGATACGTCTGCCAACACGACGATCAAAGCGCATATTACGCAGTACATGTCTGCGGATGATAACGTAGTAGGCACAACAGATGTCCCGGCGACCAGTAACAGTTATCTCATCTTCAACTATTCTACGGCCAACACATTCAGCGACGGTGGAATCCTTCAGGATCGAGATATCCCCGACTACACTGCGACGTTTGCGACCTCGACGGGTGCGGGCGATGAGGTGTTTAGTGCCGCATCGACGTTAAGTATCGATGAGGGTGTCTGTTTTGTTTCAGGGGTGTTTGTGCGTATTCGCCCACAGACCATCGTACTCAATGCTCTCTCAAACACACCATCGTATCGCGTCGGTTTTACGGTTGATGAAGACTTCGTCAACGAGGATGACGACGCAACGATTCTCGACAACGCCAATCAGGACGCGCCAGGTGCGCACCGGCTTCGCATTCGTCTCACACTTGACAAACATCTTATATCGACCGGGTCGACCGCAGGATTCATTGAGTTAGGGCAGGTGATCGACGGTGTGATGCAAGTCACCGGCAGCTCCGCAATAAAATATATCACGCAGAGAGAATTAAATAAGATATTGGCGCGCCGCACCTATGATGAATCAGGTGATTACATCGTCAGTACGTTTGCGCCGGTGATAGAGGGCGCGTCAACCGCGAACTCGACAAATTCTGCGGAAACCGACACCTTCGTTCTGTCCGTCGGGCAGGGAAAAGCGTATGTGCGCGGGTCGGAAGTGGAAGTCGTCAAACCGATTCGAAAGACAATTAAGAAGGGGCGCACCACAGAATCAGTTACCGGCCGAGTTCTTGCTGCCGCGGTGGGCAACTATGCGTTGGTGTCCCGTGTAGCTGCTGGACAGAACGTCGCCAATTACTTTGCGAACACGACAAGTGTCGACATCCATTGCGTACCTGTCTCCAATATTGTTTCAACCAGTACGGCGGCATACAATCTCTCGAAGATCGGAACAGTTAAAGTACGAAACATCGAGCATTATTCCACACCCTCGCAGTTGGCCATCGGCGACCTTGGTGTCAACTATGCGAATAATGCGGTCTATAAATTGTTCTTCTACGATGCGTCCTTTAATGCGCCGACAGGGAATGTTACCAGCGCCACATCGGATGCCGGTACCAGTACTACCACACTGACCATCAGTGCGGCACAGCGGACAACGACGGCGTATGGAATGCCCGCAACAATCGATAGTGCCATCAATGGTGCGAGTATTGTGTTGTATGGTGCGAATTCCCCAATATCGGGAACATTTACGGTCAACACGAGTATTGCTAACAGCACCTTTACCACTATCACACTGAAGGAATTAATTTCCTCTGCGCCGAACGCGAATACACAATTCCGTCTGTTATTTCAGCCGCGCGACATTGATGCGTTTGCTCTTTCGAATACGGCAGCTACCGGTGTCACCGCGCCGTATGCGCCGGGTTTTTCGTTCCAAGCTGATGTTGCGCCAGTTGGCCGTGTGGGTGGAACAACCACCGGGAATGTGAGAATCAGCAACCCCAACAGAAACTCATTACTGTATCCACTTCCTGAGTCTTTTATAAAAGCGAATAGTCTGAACATTACGACGGCGACGTTCTCGACGTGGGTGCAGTCGTCAGCGAATAATGGTGTGCTTTCCAGTAGCAACACCGCTACTCTCTCGGTGGTTTTTCCGACCACAAGCGGCGGCGGAGCATTCAGTTTGCCTGCAGGCGCCCTCACCGCAAAGACCGCAGAGGAATACTTCACCATCTTCGATACGACTGACGATACGCTCGGCCGCGGCCGCACGGTTCCGTTCGCGGACGTAGCCAGTACTGCCAACAACTCGCGTTGTATATCGACGCCCTCGGTGTCTAGTGGTATATTCAGTTTCAAATATCACCACGGCGCGACTGCGACGGGAACCCGTTCTTTTATTGCGGTTGGAAAATCTCTCGCCACACACTATCCCGCACGGACGAAGACCTACTATGTCGGAAATACCGCCGGTGCGTGTGCGAATACCACGGGTGCGTTGTCGAACGGGCAGGTAGAATTCCATACACTGAATAGCACACCGGGATTTGCCTACTCACTGAAGACACCCGACGTGACGAATATCCGTAAGGTCCTCTATCACGCGGGGAATGGGGTCTTCACAAATACCGAGATGTCCTCCGCAACGAACGTGACCGATTACTTTACACTCGATGATGGGCAGCGCGACAACACCTACGAATACAGTCGACTGGTTGTGAAGAAGGGTGCGAGTACCGTCATCAGCCCCAGTGGTCGTCTGCTAGTTATCTTCGATTGGTTCAAACACGAAGGGCGTGGCTATGCTACGGTGGATAGCTATCTGTCTGGTGATAATACTGCCAAGGGCATGACCTATGACGACATTCCAACGTATACGTCCCCCAAGGTTAGTCTCGCGGTTAATCTGCGTGATGTGTTAGATTTCCGCCCCACACTGTCGAATAAAGAATATGCCAATGGGGACACCTTGATGGTGTTTGCGTCATCGGACGTCGCGGCGAATACGTCATATACCGATATCAACGGCGATCCCTATCTGATTCCTGTGTCTGATAGCATTTGGACCGGGAGTTACGATTATTACCTCCCACGTGTCGACCGCGTCGCGCTCTTCCCCGACGGCACAATTGATGTGAAAGAAGGGCAGCCGGCTACGAATCCCTATGCTCCCACAGTTGAGCCTGGTGCGTTGCTGCTCTATGAGATTCATGTTCCTGCCTATACGCTGGTGAATGATACAGGCAAGCCGGATGATGCGACGTTGAAATCATTTGAACATAAACGGTTCACCATGAAGGATGTGTCGAAGGTTAACCAGCGCGTCAAGCATCTGGAGTATTATACCGCACTGTCACAACTGGAACAGCAAGCACGCGATGCATCGATTCTGGATTCTAGCAATCTAGAACGATTCAAAAATGGTATTCTGGTGGATAGTTTCATCGGAACAACTGTCGCCGACGTCGCGAAACTCGATTTCGCCGCGGCTATCGACCCGAGAAAACATACGCTGTGGCCCTCATTTGAGTCGACCAATTTTGGATTCTATCCTGATACGGCCGCGTCCGGTACCGCGAGGATGACCATCATAGGAGATATGGCGGTGCCCAGTTACAACGCAACGGGCACATTCATCAAACAAGACTTAGCCACCCACGCAATCTCCGTGAACCCCTTCAATGTCGGAATCTTCTCCGGGCAAATTGAATTGTCACCCTCCGTGGATATTTGGAAGTCAACCACCGCCGCACCCGCACAGGTGATCGACATGGGTGGACCGACACAAGCGTGGGTTGATGCCAATATACCGGCGCAGACTGTGTGGGGAGAGTGGGAAACCACATGGTCGGCGACCACCGAGTCATCAACCGTCGAACTTGGCAGAAG
>Ga0209402_10002111_pt1 | contig 20439 bp, 17 predicted proteins | sample ArcticOcean_MG_C_3_FD_187437 | JGI IMG/M metagenome (GOLD analysis project Ga0209402, IMG submission 187437) | Marine microbial communities from western Arctic Ocean - ArcticOcean_MG_CB8_126 (SPAdes) (version 2) | ecosystem: Environmental > Aquatic > Marine > Oceanic | place: Arctic Ocean... | reverse complement strand
CGTGCGATAAACTCCTGGTTCGTCTCAATTGACGTGCCCTGCACAAAATCAGCTGCGGCGAATGCCCGTGACAGGTGTGCTGGTGGTGTAGCCACCGCGAACGCTGTACCACGTAATACCGTGTCAGACGCGCCCGTATTTTCAGCAATAACCGATATGGTGAAACTGTACGTACCGGCACCTACCTCAGCTATCACAACGTCGTCAGTGGAGACAACGAAAGCCGCATCAGTCCGAGCTGCGAACGCACGCTCAGTGATGAAGACCTGACCCAGCGTGGTGAACCGGGCCCCGGCCACAATCGTGGTGGGTAACAATTTATCCAGCACGATTGTGATTTGGCCTGTAGCCTTCGCGCCAACTTTCCGCGTCACGCGAAAATTCGACAGTACAGCGTCAACGAGATCCGTGTCCGCGAGGGTGGGGTCAGCGTTGATTGCCTTCAGGCTCATCGAGCTGCGCACCCGCGCAATCTCCGTATCCTTGGCAGCTGCCAGGATTGCCGAGAAATACAGCACCAGGTCGTGCAGCACCCCGCGACGAACATCCAGGTCAGGATTCTTTTCCTGTACCAGCTGGGTGACGAGCGCTAGTGCGCTTGTGACATCGGTTGTTGCTAGCTCATCGAGCTTGGAAACCGTAATTCCCATCCTTGGGTACTCCGGTCTAAGTTAACGTGGAAATTGGAAGGATGACACTGCGAGTGGTCTTAGCTCTGCTGTTCAAGGTGATGTACAGCTTAATGTGGTCAGGGGTGAATGCGATGTTTGTTAGCTCCGCGAACAGGTAGCGCTCATCGTCAGGATCGGTGCTGTTCTCTTCAGCTAGCAATGCGCTCTCGATACTCCCTAGTGCTAACTCAAATGAAGTGAACACATCAACCTCTGTGCGCAGCGAACCAGCTCGGGCGTTGGCCAGAAATGTGCCGCCACGCGCGGGCAGGTATTTCATTGATCCCTTGTCGGTGAGGAATTCGAGCACGAATCGTTGGGCCAGTTTCTGCATCCCAGTGATTACTAGGCCGCTACTCTCCGTCTCTGCTAGCACTTGGCGTAGCTGTACCTCTCCCGTGGCCTCTACGCCATGAAAGGCCGAGACATCAACGGTGCGCCCAATATAGTCTGCTAAGGTACTCATCTAGACCTAATCCTCGAATAAAACGCCACGCGCTTCAGCTGCTGCTTGATCGTCAGCTTCACTGGTATTTGTCTTGGCCCCGGCGCCTTGTTGCAAGATATCCACAATGTGGTTACGTACTCCGCCCTTGAAGACACCTTTCTCATTACCATGTCCGCATGACCGGCCTGCCGCCGCAAACGCGCACCGTGCAACTGAGGCATGGCGCATACGGTAGGAGCGCTCCAGTGCACCTATCCAGTCGATTTGAAGCTTCAATGCAATTGAATCCGATACCGTGCCCTCGCCTGCGGTGGAATGCGAGTCACGGTAATTCTCGTTGATTTTATCGCGGTTAAACGCTTGGGTTATTCCCTTGATATCCAACGGATTACCGCCCCAGTCGTCCGGACTGGGCACGAACCAGACTGGCTGCCCTTTACCGGTTGCTGCCTTGTACGATGCGTCCGCATATTGCGCCAACAGTTCCAGCGCATCATTCATGCGGTCATGTAACTTTGCTTTAGGTGTTCCTGTTGCCATTACAATCCTAACCCTAGTTCTTCACGTTGATTCAATTTTGCCTGGATACGTTGTGATCGTTGACTGATGGCGCCCGGACTGATGTTGAGCTTCTTAGCGATTTCTGTGGCAGGCAACTTTTTAATGCCATGCAGGCCGAGCGTGTACTCCATGATCGCCTTGTCTACTTCATTGAGGTCGTTGTACACAAACTCATGCCACCCCGTGGGATCATTCTGCATCACTGCTGGCATAGCAGGAGAACCGCCTTCTCTTTGCGTGGCATCCTCTAGTGTGCCCTCTGCCAGTGGGCTCCGGTACTGGCGTACATACGCGAGTCGCTTGAGAGAAATGCCGGTATGATCTGAAACCTCACGATCAGAGGGGTCACGCCCCAGCTTATCCTGCAATACCATGCTTGAGCGGTAAAGGTGCTGGTTGTCCAGCATCACCTGTTCGGGAACAGATAACACCTGCTGCTCCTGCGCAACGTGTCTACGCAACCCCTGTAACTGGTTTAGCAGGTGTGTCTGAAGTCTAGCCTTTTGTGGGTCATATGATTCCAGGGCATCGAGCGCAATTTGACGCGCGTGGCTACGCACATTCGGGCTTTTGTTCCCACTAGCATAAGACGTAATAGCCTTGTTTATCACGGGGTCAATCTGCTGCAGCATAACGCTAGCGGATTCCTGGGTCCCGGTAGTTTTCCAGTCCTGGTAGAAACCAGCATACTGCTGCTCTAGGCGATTTTCTGGTTGTGTAGGCATGGGCTTTAATCGAAATCGTCACTAAGGGAAGTACCAGTCCATGTCGCGTCATAAATTGGGTGCCTATCAATAGACAACCCGTCTTTTGCGTTTTCTTCCTCTGTGCGGATGTGTGACAGCACGAATGATGTGCTCGCTTGCCCGTATTTTATTGCAATTGTAACACGGAGGATGTGCGCATACAGCGACCCTCCCAAACGATCCTCCGGGATAAACGCGTCACCAGCTACCTCAATCTTGACAATAGATCCCGGCGCGATGTCAAAACGCAACTTACCAGTCAACGAACCCTGTCGCGATTTCAATGCCTCGTGCACATAAATCGCCTCCGCATACCGATCCAGCATGGTTTTCAACGTTTGCGAACTGGTAGTTATATCAGGTTGCGTTCCTTGTACGCCCCCTCCAGGCTGGGACGCGCTCCCGACAACACCAGTGGGTGCCGCTGACACCGCCGCAAAACTTGATGGAATCAGTGCGTACTGCAGCCAAGCCGGACCGCCGCGTATCATGATCAACCCGTCCGCGTCCTCATCAGGTGAATACCAGCCACCAATTCCAACTTCATTGGCAAATACGCCAGTTAACGCCGCACCTGACGCGACTATACCAACACCCTTGAGAGGTTGCTCCAATCGCGCGCCCATGTCGACCGACGCGTACTCGTCTGCTTCGATAGAGTGCCTGAATGCGCTACGGATGCCACCAATACGCGGAGCCACGTATGCGTCGGCAATACGAGGGACAATACTGAACAGGTAATTGCCGCCAAAATCTCGAACAATCTTGTTCCAGAACGTCGTGTTGGCGAACGCCATGTACGTAGTTTGTTGTACGTCCTGCTCAATTGCGGATGCGATAGTGTCACTATCGACTGCTGCCAGATCCAGCACCAACGGTTTGTAGTCACCCACCAGGCTAAACCGTTTTAATGCCGCTAGTGCCGCGGTGTTAGGACGTTCGCCAGCACTAACAACGATGGGATCTATCCGTTCATCGTACGAATCGTAAAAGTTTTCGTTCGCGGTATCCTCTAACCACGGTAACAAGACGTCGCCCCACAAATCGCCGTCGCTACCGATTTCTTCGGAGATGGCTGAGTCAAAACCGTACGGAAGTTGTCCATTAACACCCAGTGCGCCACCCCCCGATGCAACACGCAACGGGACTATTGACGGATATGTCAATTGCGCGGGGTTCATCGGGTGACTGTCTGCGGACAGGCAGGACGAGTAAGTCAGCTGCACCAGCCAATGCTGCACGTGCAAAATGTAACTCACCTCGGTAACGCTTTTACGGAAACCGGTACCTGACAGGAATCCGTCAAAAATTAGAATGTCTCCCGCAGGCCAATCCTCGTCATCCGCCCCGCCGGGCGTCCCCACGGACATATAGACTTTTACCACGTCGGAAATCTTAAATTCGCGTACGCTGGCGTGGATTTGAGCGGATTCCGATGTATAGACGTTACGACCAACCGGTACCGCGATTTGTGCGGTTGGAATAGCATTAATCTCGAACGAGGTGTTGAAGCTGGTGACTTGGAATTCCTTGCCATCAACCGTGCACCACACACGAAATTTTGATACCGCAATACGCGTCATCTGGACTCATCCATTCTGTATGCTAGCGCCAACAAGAGGCCGCCCAACTTATAACTCAGTACATCACTCTGCTCCCACAGGTTCTTGAATGTCTTATATGGCTCAGCGCTGGCCGTGCCAAAGATATCAGTCAAAGCAGAAACACCGGCACTACGCCTGATGCGTTCAGGAAGTACCCCTAAATCTATGTCAGGTTTTCGAAGAATCTCCACGTTCCAGCTGTCACCTACCTGTGGATTGGATACCGTGAATAGAACCTGGGTGCCAGGAAGTGCGATATGGTCTGATAACCCATCAGATACGGTGAGCGATACCGCGGTTGAATCAAACGGCTTTGTCTTCTTGGTAACGGAAAGTGTTGTACCACTGGCTATCTCCACGGCGTAGCTGTCGAATAACTGGCCGTCACGACTGGGAACAGGCTCAGTTACGGCGCTGAGAATCGCTCCGGTGGACACAGTACTGGTGATAGTCGTGCCAAAAATCTCGTCGTAGAATGACGGACCATCTGCGATTGCGCTGCTTGGCCAGTAAGTGATGCGCGGATCCTTGGCCAGCACAAACTCCTCCAGCTCCGTGGTATGCAGCAGTGGCATGAACTGGGCCAGGCGATAGTTCAGCATGTAACGGTCTGGATTATGTCCAAACAGGATGCCGCGCAATATAGCTACCCCTGCTGGCTGTGAAGAAGGTGCCCACTCCGAAGATACGTATTCTTCTCCCACCAAATCTACTGCGCCCTTTTGCGCAGTTGAGGTATTCAAAAGTATGGTGCGAACGTGATTAATCATTACTACTCTCCCCCGGGCCTGCGCGCAGGGATAACATTGAACGTCAACGAGAAACTTCCTCGTTGCGTGGAGGGGTCATTCGCTTGTACGGAACATGCCATCAAGAAGGCATTGAACCTGCCAACGCCGTTTAGTCCAATTTGAAGGGTAACAGGCTTGCCAGTCGCGGCGATCTTTTTGACATTGTAGAAATCAAAAATGTCATCCGAACCTGTGTACATCCCGTCGCCGCCGCAGGAACCGGAAAAGAAAATTCCATCAATGGTCGCCGCGCCAAACGTGTCCCCGAAAACGTAGACATAGATGAAGTCTTCCAAGGTCTGCAGAAACTGCGCGGCGCCTCTTTGAGTGACGGCAAACTTCGTGATGATGGCACGAGTGGTCGTGGGGCTAAACCCATCGATAGACACGACCAACGGAGTTGCCGCACCCGGCAATACCGCTACGCTGCCAGGGACGTTGGAAATGATAACAGCCATATGTACTCCTTCACTCAGCTAGTCAGAGTGCCCTCTGCAGTAAGTTCACCTGAACCATCTCGCGCGAGCACAACCTTAGCCATCCGCGCCTCAAACTTGACTGGCCTCCTCGCGGTATCCTCGGCATCCTCGCCATCCTTGTCAGTTTTTGGTCGGCCAGTGGCCGCACGTCTTGCTGTATCGCCGCGTCGGCCAGACTCTCCCGCTTCCTCATCAGTCGTATCACCAGGCTCAAGCCCACGTGCATGCTCATCTAGTTTCTCGCCACCCTTGTCCAACGCCTGCATGTCAGATGTAATGCCCTGCATCAAACCACGTGCAGCTTCCCCGTCTTCGCCCTGATCATTGAGTAACTCTGTGACAGTCATACCTTTCTCTTTAGCCATCGCGCGCAGTTTTTGTTGCCGGGATTGTATGTCGGTTAGCACGGCTTTACCGGATTTACCCGTGCGCTCTGCCAGGTCTTCATCGCTGGTCAGGACATCGGCAGATCTCATGACAGCCATGACGTCTTTCTTCCGCGAAATGCTGCGGCCTGTTGCAAAATCCCATGCACTGGAACTGGTTATCTGATATCTAGACGCGGCTTTTCCTCCTTGCTTCACCTCGGCATCCATGATCTGTCGCTTCATGCCCTCCATGACTTCATCACGTTCTTTAGTGAGCCGCTGACGCTCACCACGGGAAGTGTCAGGATCCTTTATCCTTCGATTGATCTCCTCCAGTTTACTTTTTCCCTCCTCCAACGCTTCTGTTAAGTCCGGATCTTTCGGGTCTATGCCGCCAAGTGCTTCTCCTATGAATTCCCCTATATCCATTTCTCCAATATCCGGGTCATTCAACAGATCCATGATGCGCTTGATAGGCCCGCCAGGTGGCCCTGCGTCTGACATAGCTGTTTGCTGTGACTGCACCCTGTCCCGTTGATTTCTGACAGCCTGCGCATCCCCGCCAGCGTGTGTGCCATACAGTTGAAGCATCTGAGTAGCGCCGCCATACCCCGAACTACGCGCACGTTGGTCGGCATTCTGCCACGTACGGTTAGCAATAGTCCGCGCCATCTGGTCGGCACGTCCACCAGTTATGCCAAAGCGCGCTAGCGGCCCACGTAACTTGCCCACCATGTACTGATTGAACGATGCCTCATTTTTCAGATCCTCCGGACCCGCATCCATGACAGCCTTAGCCACGATCGGGCGCAGTTCCAGTGAAATACGCTTCCGTTGCTTTCTGTCCGTCATTCCGCCCTCTGCGAGCGTACGCGAAATAGCTCGGCCAGCTGCTGGGGCAAAAATACGGCGGGATACGTCAATCTGCCCCTGCATTTGTGCAGTTGTTCCGGCGATACCGTACTTGGCAATAACGTCCTGGTTGGTACCGCTGTCCATAGTGTTTTCACGCACTACGTTAGCCTGGCTTTGTGAAATAGAACCTGATTGCACCTCCTGGTTCAGCAGACGCGACAATCCACCCGGCGTCACGAAATCGGCTAACGGCTGTCCATCAACGGTCGTCTCACCTGCCTTGATAGCACGGCCAATTTTTGCGAGCTGGCTATTTCCCTTTGCGAGTTCTGGATTCCTATCCAGCAACCGCATAATTGATGCCTGAGTATTTGCTACCTGGCTTCCAGCTCCACGTGCTGCTGTTTGTGCGCGCAATACCCGGATAGTTGCTTCGTCAGAAGCTCCGCGGACACCCTGCCAACCACCGGTGCGTATACCAGCGGCATGCGTCACGCCAAACTGCCCCGCCTGGGCAGCCACGTCACGACGTACCCCTAACGGGTCTCCTGCCTGCGCGGCTGCGGCAGACGCAGCCATCACCGTGTCTATACCGACTTGTGTTGTTGTGGCGGTAGCGTGTGCGCGACGAATCAGATTTTCCATCCCCGAGCCGCTCATCTGGAACGCAGCGCCCTGTGTCATCTGTTCCAGGCCCTGGAATAATTCGGTGATGGAACCGACACGACCCTGGGAACCGAAGATCTCCTGCATTGCACGCAGAGAACCCGTCATGTTCTTTATCTTTTGCGTCATCCCGTCTGCATTTTGAGTCCTGACCTGTTCTGAGTCACCAAAAGAGGTCTCAGGAGAGTAACCACGTTGCTGCATTTGCTGGAAAATTTGACCAGCAGCGCCCATACCAAAATGATGCATGGACTGCATTCCACCCGGCTCGCGATACGACTCACGGAGGCTACTTTGTTGCGCAGCCAGGGCCCGGCGTCCTCCTGGGCTATCCCCCATGCCAATATTGCCCGTAGTGGGATCTACCCCAAAACGGCCGCCTCGCCATATGCCGCCAGCCATGACACCCGCGCTACCCGCGCCCCCGTGCAATGCATCAACCTGCTCAGGGAACATCTGCCCAGCCATGTTCATGATGCCCGCCATACTGTTTGCACCAGTCGCCAGGTTTTCAGGGTTGGTCATGCCTGCATTGCGCAACCAATTCATATACGTGGGCCTATCCTGCTGCGCACCTTGCTGCTGGAACAGGAGCTGATTCTGATAGTCGCGCTGGTTACGCTGCGCGTCGTATATGTTCTGCTGGCCTGAGAATTGGCCGGGAACTAAGCCCTGCTGGCCGAATGCGTTCTGGACAGCAAATTGCAATGCCATGCCCATCGGACCCATGGAAGAAAGGTCCCCTGGCATACCACCAGCTTGTCCGGAACCTTGCGGAGGGCTGGACGAATACTGGTCGTGCTGAAATCCATTCTGCATGTTATCGCGTCCCTGCTTGTCTTGACTGATCGGTTCTCCTTAACCAATCAGCAGTTGCCTTGATCTTCGCTGCAACTTTCGGATCTTTCGGGTCACCCCATGCGGAGACCCAGGCCTCTCTTAGCTGTGCATGTACAGATTTTTGTTGTGAGTCGTTGTCATCTTTGCTACGCCACGGGAACAATACGTCAGTCGTGTCATCGATGAGCTCGCTTGCAATTTTCCATGAATTATCGAGTGAGTCCTTAGTCATATCAGGATGCGACAACATGGAGAGTTGTTGCCGATGCTGCATGTCTAATACTCGTAGATGACTCTCCCTGTCTATTTGGTTAAGTACTATTTTAAGCCGAGTCCAGGATGTGATGCTATGTGGATTAAACTCCTTGAAATCAACAACCCCCGCAGCGGCCGCCTTGACCATCAGACAGGAGAATCGATCTCCCTCCAAAAATCCGAGTTATTAACATTTGCCTCCATTCTCTCGACAAGACGCTGAACCTTGTAATGCGTCTGGCCGACAACGCGCCTGATCGATTCACTCTTCAATATCTCTGTATTCACGTACTCCAATAATGATGGTAATGCAGTCTGTGGCTTATTAGGCACGTGTGGATCATCCCACTCAACCTCGTCAACCGGCGGGACCGTATGCACGCGTTCTTGGATAAAGATCTTGTCAATGCTCATGCAAAGTCGGTAATCAGCATGCTGCCGGAAGAAATCTGCCTGGTTATCGATTTTCCCGTCACGGTAGTCGTATGAGCATTGTGTCAGCGCCAGGTCAGCTTCCCGGGTGGTCAACGTACGGTACTGTACGGAAACACTCCCGCCAAAAAATTCTACCTTCTTGTAGAAGCGCGCCTCTCCAAGAATAGCCGTCATGAACCCGTACTTATCTTTATCTGACACTTCAAGCGCTTCTTTGTCAGTGGTGTCCCACCCGCAGTTAGGGCACATGGGATTGAATGCGCCGGATTCGTCGTTACCCCGGAGGTCCTCGCCTTCGGCTGGGTCATCAGGGAGCGTGCCATCCTCTTCAACGTCGTCATCAACAACGACCTCAATGTCCCCCTCTTCTTCGTCTGCGGCTAGCTGAATAGCCGCATTAATGCCTTCACCACCTGGTTCTGACAAGATTTGCTTCGATTGCTTTTCGATACGATCGTACTGCTCTTTTGCATCGGCAACGGCTTGCGTCAGGCGCCCCTGATGCTCCGGGGAAAGTTGGTCAAAATCCAAAACCTGGCCAGGTTGTACATGCGTTTCATCAGCGTTTGTCATGTCATCCAGCACGTTACTTTGATCTTTCTGGATCTCTTCAACCACCGATGTCAGGTTGGGAACGGGATCTCCGTCTTTCCACCCAGCCTTTTCAAAAAAGGTTTTAACGTCGTCTGGAAGATTGATTGGCTTACCGGCTTCCAGCGGCGGCTTCCCTTGGAATACGCTTTCAGTCTCCGCCGCAGATGGCGCCGTCTTCTGATCTTTTCTCAGATCAAGCTTGGCCATGAACCTCTCCTTAGATAATCGTGTACGACTCGTTCAATTTTTTCGTGGTCACCGTCAGTTTCGGATCTTCATAAACTGGATTGGACGTCGGCGCTGCCAGGATTTTACCATCGCCAATCTCTCCTAGCTCAGACCCTACAAACTTCATGTCCCCATTCAAGTCATACCCGTCCTCATCTGTGCCAGGATACGGGAACGTAATCTGGGGGACTTCAGCGCCGGGACCAACATCAACTGCCTTCTCAGTCCAGACGTTAGCGTAACCGTTCAAACGAGCAAGTGCTTGCCATCGATCTTCGAAGAGAGTGAATTCTTTAGTGTGATACTGCTCACGACTGCGCATGCTGGTCATGGCGCGCGCAATCACCTCTTTATTGCCAGGACGCTTCTCGTCATACCATCTGTCATCAAACTCAGTCTTGTAGAACTTGTCTCCATCTTTCTGTAACTGTTCCTGCCTGTCTGTTACGGCTTCTTGAATATGCCGTAAAACTTCCTTATGTCCTCCGCGGAACGTAAGGTCACCTATCAACCCGTTGTACTGATTAGCGAGCTGGGTTGAGATGTGCCCGCCAGCAACAAAAATGTTGCCGTTCATGTACAGGTTGCCATTTATCGTCGCAAAGTTATCGACCAGCAGCCTGTTACCCAATGATGTCTGTGCGGCGGTAAACTCATTTACAACATCCACAGTACCAACGCCACCGGGCATGAAGTTGTGATATGCCCCTGTCTTCAAAAACATCTCGAACGTGTTGGAAGTTGTACGAATAGACCCGGATCCAGTCTCGCCAAGAGTGTCAAGGACGATGTTACCAGACGCGATATCGCCGCCGTCGCTGCCAGTTCTCATATAGATGTCTGGCGCCCACGTAACGATCGGCCCGCGCTGCGACCGAAGCATCACACCAGTTGACTGGATATCCTCGCCAACCCCCTCGAAATTGTACTCGCCAGCTCCACGACTCTCCAGCAGAAGCCCACCAGTGCCGCTATTACCAGCCAGCACCTGCATATTCTTCTCAGCCTTAATACGCACGTCCTTGTCGGTGGCCGTGATATCGATCGAATTCTTTGCTTTGGTTATGACGTCATGACCTGCCCAGCTGTTGACGTTACGCCCACCCTTCATCCATACATCACCAGGCGCTGTAATAAACACTGATCCGCCCGTCATGCGAATTTCAGCGCCAAACCCGTCACCGATAACCACGCCACCATCATCCAGCAGTGTCAGGTACGACTCATTCTTGTAGTACCGCACAGAGTCTCCGTAACGGTGATCCACTTTTTCTTCAGCATATGCAGCATCATCAAAATACTGGTTGGATGCCAGGTGCTTGAAACTGGGTAACTCGATACCAGCCGATATCGGACATTCCTCGTCATCTTGGTTGTCCCAATCTTTCTTGTGGTAGACGAAGGGGTGGTTGGCTTCCCAGTTGAAAAGGTAAGCGTGTAATCCATTGAGACCAGCTGCCTGCATCAACGAAATTGACTCATCTTCTGGCGTCTCCAGCCGATCAGTTACCTTGTGTGCAACAGCGCCTTCCCCGCCAAAGTCTGAGCGGCCTGCTGCACGATAATCGGTGGCACTGTCTCCGTCCTTATGCGTGGGAAGCTTCATGCACTTGGCTACGGGGATATTTGGTCGCTTGACCAGAGAGATACCCTTGGCGCTGCGCAGCGTGTACAAGCCTGTTAGCGTAATATCCTCAGAAAACACCCCGCGAAGCTGATTGGGACTACCGTATTGCAGTACGTCCAGGCTAGAAGGCGGCAGGATAATCTGGCGCTTGCCACCCTGACCAAGGTAGCCCTGAAAATGACGGGCACGATGGAAAGGCTGCTGGTCGTCATACTTGGGCTCTACCGGGTTGTACTCTTTTTCACCCTCGACCTGGATTTGCTCCGCAGTGTACTTCCTGAACCCTTCAGCGCTGGTTGTCAAGAAGCCAAGTTGCTCCCAGAAATACGGAGTGTATCCCTGCAACAGGTTGAACTCACCCTCGTCGTTGAGGGCTGACATGTCTGATCCAGAAGACCGAATTTCAAGGTTATGCCCGGTAACTCGTAGCAACGAGTCGAGGTAAAAACCAAAAACGCCACAAGCCTCGTTGACGGCAACCTGGAACATGAACGGATCAGCAAAGAACCGCACACCAGTTTCAGCAAAGAATCCCCACTCACCAACCATCGTACTGTCCAGCGGTTGGTTATCAGACCAATCAGAGACGCCACCAGCTTTTTCGTGGGACAGCACGAACGGGTGTGCGTCATCTCCCTTCCAACCACACGTGAGCCCTAGCCCGATTTGATCTGGGAGTGCTTTCGTCGGGTCGGTGGAAAATGGGGGCTCAACTCCGATGATGACACTGATATCTGGCATCAGGTGGTGTTGCATGACCCAGACAGTGACGCCAGGCGGAAGAGTAGTCACCTGCCGCATACCTATAGCGCCTGTTGCAGATTGCGCTAGGTGAATGGCAACAGATGTCGCGCTGGCTTGGTCAAGCTGCACTTTGTAGCAGTTAACGTAGGCGTATGCGTCAACAATCTTGCCGCGGCGTAATAAGAAGCCGCGCTGCAGACTCATGGTGTGTTCGTTGGATGCTGATTGCGAATCAGAGGCGGCGGATGACTCCAACGGCTGGGTATTCCGCTTCTCTTCGAGGTTCGCGTTTACTTGCCCTTTGACAAGTTGGCCGATGAACTCAACCAGGCTATCAAAATACTCAACAGCTAGCTGTTCACCTTCCGCCATCTTTTTACCACCTTACGGTGAGGTTACGGGCACAAGGCCCCCAGGGAATAGTGCACACGTTCGGTACACTATTCCCTGAAATACCGCGCATGAACCACTGACTGATTCCCTAGCCACCGCTCAAGATCAAAGCGATGTACATGAGAGTCAGTGATTCATTGATAATCATGTCATTTGCCTGCACCGAGACCTGGATCGAGGTGATCACAGCTCCACGTAGCGTGAAGGCATAGACACCGCCGGTGAAGGAATCAGCCCCACCAGCCTGGCAACCCGTGTCAGCGACGAAATCAATGTTATTGCTCGCCGCGTTACAGACGTTGCCGTACTTCTGGTAAAACGCGAGTTGCACGGGACGTGGCCCGAGCACGCGCGCCAGGGTAGCCTGACCCTGCGCACGGCCCGCGACGTAGAACGTCTTCTGCGAGCCAATCTCGTACATTCGCGTGATACTTTGCGTGTAGTTAAAGGACAATGATTGCGTCAGTAGTCCAACGCCGCCGTCGTTCAGGTCAGTGGCCGAGAAGACCACCTTCGCTGCATCGGCCGCGAACGAACCACCGAAATCCTGGCCTTGTCGTGAAAAGACATCAGCAGCCATGGCTATGTAACCTCCATGTCAATCGGCGCATTCTTGCCAAGAACGAACCAGTTTGTTGGTATGACACCTGTGTACCGCCAAAGCGGTTGGCAAACCAAACGTCAGACGGTCAAATGCACCTCAATGTTGTTGGCGGGGTACGGGATTTCCAGTGAAAGCGTGATGAGTACCCTATCCTTCAGGAGCGGATGCTGGGCAAGCTCAACAATGTCACCGTCAATCAACTGACCACCAAGACGTTCAACAAAACCATTAGATTTCAAGAACTCTATCGCCGACACCGTTTGCACTCGCATCAGGTTGAGCGCGGACGGAGTAACATTCGCCTTCCCGATGAACTGCTCAAGGCGGTTCAGGAACAGGAAGGACATCGAGTCCACGTTACGCACAACGACTTCTTCACTGGTGTTGAGATCAGTGTTGTCGGTCGTACGAGCGTGACGCGTGATAACGCTTCCGGAGCTGTCCTTCGTAACCACCCAGGTGCCGCTATCTGCCAACGTGTCAAGGTGTGACGCGTTGAAGAAGTCGACTGAGCGTGGCAGGTCGGTAAACCCGGAAATCTCAGCGTTAGTCAGACCCTGGTGCGGAACAACGCCACTGGCGTATCCTGCCAAGGCTGCGCAAAGGAAGTAGCCCGGATTGCTGTCAACAACATCTGGCCACACGGCGTGGATCCGCCGATTACCGTAAGCACCTGCCGCAGCAGCAACCTGGGCTGCCACTTCGGTCTTGTTACGGTTGTGGTAGATCTCGATCCTTCGAGTCACGCTAGTCGCGCTATGCGCGCTGAACAGAATGAGTTCAGCACTGTTGGTGACAGAGTCCACAACGAATTCGGTATACGAATCGTTGCCAAAACCATCATCATCGAAGATGTAACGCACAATGTCACCAGCTGCGACACCTGCTGTCACGAGGTCGATGTTACCACTGGTAACGGTAACTCGTGTCAGCTTGCTGTCCGCCGGATTTGCGTCCAGTTTGGCCTCCACGTGGTTACCGTCCGTAGACTCCGCTTTATTCACGAGAGCGAGCTCTTCGACGGCCAGGATGTTGTACCAGGCAGCGCGCCAACGTCCAGCGTTGGCAGATGACTGGCTGTTCACGTGAGCCGTGAACAGATCCAACACAGCCTTGGTACGCGTCAGCGGAACCAGGCCATACACGTCGTCGCGACCCACAACCAATCCCAGGGCGTCAGCCCATGAGTCCGTACTACTCGGATCAGCGATTGACGAGTACTGCACGGTAGTTCCGTTAGAGTTCGCCAGGGCTTTTGAGACACCCCACTTGAGGGGGTTATCAGGATCCAACGGACCGGGAATCACGGAAATGTTGGCCACGTCACGGATACTGGAAACGGTCGTTGACAGAGCAACCAACCACTCCCGGTATTCCACGTACAAACTACCGGCCGTGACATCCAGGTCAGTATCTGCATCGTAGCCCGCATCACGAGCCACGATACCGGACTTAGACGTGAACTGCGTGGCACTGGTATCCCAGTTAATCAAAGGCGCGTAGCCATCGCGGTTCTTGCCGACTTCGATGTTCTTCTTAACGCTGAGCTTGAGGCTCAAGTCAGAAGCAGCCTGCAGATCGTCTGACAAGTTATGACCCAGGATCAGGGTCTTACGGTTGCCCGCCTTCTTGGCTGTCACGGGGATATACCACTTATCACCTTTACGGAGGTGAGGTGAAGCATCGCCGTGCTCATTATAGGTACCAGGGGTAGCTGTAGTGCTATCGCCTGAAGTATTAAGATAATCATCAAGAGCGCCGTCACCGTCGGAATCATGCGCAAGCGTAAATGCGTTACCACCGCCGCCCGAGGTGCCGAGCAACTTAACCTCGATGCCTCCGTCATTGGCCTCTTTGATGGATTCGAGGAACTCAGAGCCCCAGCCAGCAGACGCACTTGTTGGGAGGATCCGGATAATATCGTCCACAGCAAGAGTATGGGCGCCCCCGCCGGTAGCCGTGGCGGCCACTGTAATCACCGCGGGGTTCTCCTTCGAAATGGAGGTGATGACGCCAGAGCTGTCAGTACCCTCGAACTTGATCTTAACGCCCTTGGTACCAACGTCGACAGCCGTGTCATCGGCCTCTACCAAAGCAGCAGGACTGCTGTCGGATGAGGTAGTGGTGCTGACACTGATCTTGGGAACTGTATCCGATGAGAAGGCGCCGCCTTCGACACACTCCACGATATACGTGGTGTCTTCCGTGCCGGTGTAGGTACCAGACGATACTGGCGCGGCCTTCTCGAAGTCCTGGCTGACTTCGATAGTCCACTTGTCGCCAACAGACAAATCATGAGTGCTGCTGTCGCCAGACTGTGTGAAAGTAAGCGTAAGACCACGCGCTCCAACCGAGAACGCACTACCGGACAAAGCAGGCGTGACATCCAGGTCGTTGTCGTTACCACTCTGGGAAACCACGTCCACCCTTGCCGTGTTGAAAAGACCACCGGACGAAGCATCTCGAACGGTGAGCGTGTAAACTTCGCTGATGTCACCGTCTGCCAGTCCGTCGTAAGTACCGCCCTGCGTCAAGAGCGAAGTGCTTACGCCGCCCGTATCTGGTAGGCCAGGATCCACCGTGGCTGCTGCCTGTGATGCCTCATTAGCGGAATCACTGGTGGCAGGCTCAGTAGTAGCTGCCACATCGTCAGCGACGAATCCGCGCACATGCGTCGACAGGGAGTTACCATCCCCGTCATCGATGTCCACAATATCGCCGACTTTCACATCGCGCTTGATGACCGTCCCGCCGGAGGCCTTGTTCTCAAGGTCTCGGGGGTAGGCCGTTCCGTTGTCAGCAAACACGGCTGTGCCGCTGATCTGGTTATTTTCACCAGAAACTGCTGCCAGCGAGATGTTACCGGAGGGCAGGTTGCAATACTCCAGGATCGCATCGTCGACGAACAGCTTTACATAGTCTGCGTCAACTAGTGAACCTGCAGTGCGGCCGGGCCAACTGTAGGCAACATCAAAATCTTTGTCGTATGCTCCGAGGCTGGCCTCTGCTTTTTCGTCAGCGACCGCATAGCGATGCAGATCGGCGTGTCCGCCTGCAATCCATGCGCGGAGCGGGTTCGTGAGTTCGTTTGGTACTGCTGTGAATTCCTGGAAAACCAGGACTTGAGGGACAACGTAAGCCATTATGGCCTCCTTGCCTAGGATTTATTTTTACGGTTCGAATAGCTTGAGAACAATCCGCTTGAGTTTAGGAGCCTGTGGTTTCAGGGTCCATGCGTCCTCGTGTGAGTATGTTACCGAGACGGGCACCACGAAGTGTTCGTCTGACTCATCTAACTCATTTAGCGGCCCAACTTCGGCTACGGCGAACCGGTGTAGATTGAGCTCCCGGCGGATGACAGGTGAAAAGGTTACTAAGTACCTGTAAATCTCAGCCGCCAATTTCTCGCATTCTGCTCCAGTTAGTGCGATACAAAAGATAGTGTGGCTACCCGTCATGAATGTACTGTAACGGTCGTAACCCTCTAAGCTATTGTACCCCAAGTGCTGGTCATTAATGCCTTTTCGTTCCACTCGCCATGCGCCTCGCTTGATAATCAAGGCAGGACGCGCCGCCGCTTCCGCTGGCTTCCAGCGAGTGATGCTTTCAATCAAAATGCCGCTATCGGCACTCGATTTCCACAAGTAGTCTTTGAGACTGGCATCTTCAATCTGGTCTTTCTCAGCAAAATGCTCCATGAGATTTTGCCGAAGAAAGCCCGTCATCAAGAGAGGACGCATACCTAACGAGCAAAGTGAACTCACTTGATCTACGCGCAGCTCAGTCACAGGCCCGCCTCCTTGCGGGTTACGCTACCAATATCCATCAGACCGTAGTGCCACCAGGCACCTAAGCCTGAAATTCAAATTGCCCCATACTGAGTTTGCCAGAAAGAGACATTTTTGGCAGCAGGCTCGACGTGGATGCCGTGTCTACAGCAGTACCGGAAGGTCTTTTCTTGGGGATTGCCTTGGGATCGCGTCCCCGCTTGGGCTGCGCAGGCAGCTCAATATCGACAATCTCGTAAAATTCGTCCGGAACATGCGGCATTAACAGCCCCTTTCGTCTCAATTACAAGGATACGCTTTTCTACTGCATCCAGCAATGTGAGTTGGATTGGGTGTGCCTAGGATCTTATTGACCAGGATACGCGCTACGGAGGATCACCAACAGTCACTGTCGCGCTCTGAACGCTCTCCGAACTAGCGACACCGGTCAGCCCGGAAGCCTGTGGTTGGTTAGCCTGGGCAGGTAACTCGACGTCGTAGGCAGGATCCTTGAACGAAACCGGACGCATGGTCACGGTGACGATAATAGGTACCGACCGAATCTCAGCAACGTTCTGAACACGATGGATCACATAGCGCTCATCTGACGTCGAGTTCACCCATATGTCTTTGTGATTCAATTGTGGGTATGCGATAGCGCGGCCCTGGATCTCAATGTCGTTAACCGTTCCGCGGTTCGGGTCCAGTTGTACGTAGTTGGTCTCCGGTGAGACGTCTATGAACATCGGAACAGGGGCGAAGTACCCGCCCACAAATTCTGTGCCCTTGCCGTCGGTATTCGAGGACTTGATGATCTCGCCCGTAAGCGGATCAACTACCGCAGCGTCGGGAACGACGGTGCCAGTCCACTTACGCTTGAGCAGAAATCCGTTTGGCGAGGATTTTTTGTTGTGTCGCAGCAGTTCCTTCCTGACGATGGCTCGGGCCAGCAGCCAGTCGCGCTTACCAAGCAAACCATACGTGGCCGCTGGTTCGGAATAGTGAATAGCGTCTGAGGTTGTCAGCTTGATTCGGTAATGCGTGGTGAGACGTTTACCAAATACACGTTGTGTAAAATCAGCCAGCGAAAATATACCGGTACCCGCCTCGCCAACATCTACCCAATCATCCGCAATGCTTACGCCCGTCGCACCAGCCTGCAACTGGTATACGTACGGACCCACTTCCTTGAAATGTCGGCGGAGCGACCAGCTGATGCGTGTACCACCTTCAATTAGGTGATCCACCTCAACACGCCGGAACACGCTGTCACGAGTTTGTGGCATTACTTTTCACTACCATCTAGTGGAACTATAAGGAGAGCCAACCTCTCCGTAAAAACGCTCCAGGTTACTTGCGACCTTACGTCGTTGCGCAAAGGCCTTGAACTCCTGCATCATCTGGGCAGACTTCTGCTCGTATTCTCCAGACTTCCCTTTATCGTCGATCTGCATCCCGCCAGCGTTGTAAGGGAACCTGTTACGGCGGTGGTGCTCTGCAGCTATTGAATAAAGGTGAGCGCAGATACCGATAAGCCAGTGGTAACGATACGGGAAGTTTCGTGTGTCGTAGCTGCCGATAAACGGCGGTATCTCGTTCCAGAACTGGACCGGCAAATACGTAGCCAGGGCAATTTCACTGTCATCAAAATCGACTGTGTCCAGTAATTCATTTTCCTGTTGATAGTCCCGCAGGAACAGGCGCACTTCGGCGACAGTAGGTGGTCCCGTGAGTTTCCCATCTGTAAAGAGTCCGCCTTGCACAGACACATACATGCGGTTGGAGAAAATGGTACAGCCGTCTGGCTGTATAAGTGCAAACTCGCCTAGAAATATACCGGCATTCGATACATCAGCTGCTTCAATGTCAACGCGCACGTGCCCATCAGACGACGAGACAACTGTTGCGGTAGTCGCATTTATCGATGCGATGCCCCCGGCGCCAGAAAGTCCGTCACTCATACGGAATTTCACCGTATTCGTTCCGCCGGTCAGGCACGCAGCTAGATCTACAGCATTCCCTTCACGGTTGCGCATGATCCAGTCAATGGTGGCGCACTGGCCCGAATTGATTATGACCGTCTGCGTTTTGATGAAAATGCTTTGCGTGCCGCCGAAGTGATCTACGCTGACGGTCGGCTGAATAAGGCTCTGGGACGTACAGTCCTCAGTAACCCCAGCTGCGTAACCAATAGGATCTAGAACAACAGTCATGGATTACCCCGCTAGGTAACTGTGATTTCTACCGACTTGGGTTCGTATGCGCCTTGTTTGAAGAACAACAAGGAGTATGTACCTGTATCAAGCATCATGGGATCACGCCACTGTCCTGATGCATTTGTACGCGCAGTGGCCACCACGTATTGATCACCGCGCTTACCAGAATCCCAGTCAGTTTTGAGATATGCTCGGATAGACACATTATCAATTGCTACCGATGAACCATTCAACACGGTGAGATTATCTGTGCTGCCGTGGTTGTGATCTATGACAACAGCACCCGTTCCAATGAAATCTTCGATTTGCGCCGGTGTTGCATCAAACAAGGACGCGATGACGTTGATGTCGGTATCCTGGGCAGCACCAGTAACCAGGAGTGCTACGACATCACCGATGGCCACCACGACATCTCGCCCCATCAACACGGCTTCAGTCTGCCCGACCGGGACTTTCAATTTACTCAGGGGAGTGATGATGGCGCCGTTTATCTTGGTGGTAACGTCATATACGTTACCCTGCCCAAGGATAGGCTTGGATGAATCCCCTAACTCCACCCGGGGGAGTACCGAGATCGGCTTTGCACCAGAATGCGTGTATGTCAGCAGTGAGAACGCTGATGAAATATCGACACCAGCGTGCACTACGCGAGTAATAATCATGTGGCCGTCCCTAGCTAGAAGACTGACTCGATAACGGCGTCAAATACCGGGGAGACGTCGGGAGTTGTGTCGTTAATGGGAATGATGTCGCGAACCGCGGTATCAAGGTCGAATAACCCTATACTACCAATAATCTCGTTTGTCTGAATCCCGGATACTGAGGCAAACACTGGGCCTGTCGCAATAACAGGAGATGTAACAGCCTCTGCGGAGGGCACGGCTGTCTGATGTAGGTGCCGTGCCACCACTGATACCCCGACCTGCGACGCAGAAGCAGCGCCAGCCGGAGTAATGGTCAACCGTGTCCGGGTATGCGGTCCTACAAAACTGCTCTCAAAACCTGGTACGGCTATGTTGTTATACGTAAAGATTCCCGGAGCGTGGACCACCAGCACATCCTGGGGCACACTTATGCCTACAGCATGCAACGTCTGGTGCACCGTGATAGCTGACGGCACAGCCTCAGCTGAAGTAACGGATGCCGGAGAAATTACTGACACCACTTTGGCGGTGCCCATATCTCCCGGAGCTATTCCCGCAGGGGCGATGAGAACCAGCTGAACATTGGGCTGCCCTATTGCCGTAACCTCAGCGATACTTTCAACGTGAATATTTTGAGTGAGCTGCGTAGACCCAACCGCTTCCGCGGAAGATACTGCTGCAACGGCAATCTTGCTTACCATTAACGGAGCTGTCACAGACTCCTCGGAAGCAATGCCGCCAACCGCAGCAATGAACTGGTTAAGTTGCGCCGTACCGACAACAGCTTCACCAAATCCGGCGGGAGCTATGATATGCGCCAGGGTCAACGTGCCGTGCGCTTCTCCGGATGCCACGCTGGCTGGCGCGATTTGCAGCGTAATCTTTGGAGTAGTGACAACCTCT
>Ga0209402_10002107_pt1 | contig 20456 bp, 14 predicted proteins | sample ArcticOcean_MG_C_3_FD_187437 | JGI IMG/M metagenome (GOLD analysis project Ga0209402, IMG submission 187437) | Marine microbial communities from western Arctic Ocean - ArcticOcean_MG_CB8_126 (SPAdes) (version 2) | ecosystem: Environmental > Aquatic > Marine > Oceanic | place: Arctic Ocean... | reverse complement strand
TGTCCGGACTTAGCAATCAGGAATCAGCCCGACGCGGAAACGTATTGGGTATCGCGGGCATGGCACTCGCCATCGGCGCCACAATCCTCGGCAACACCCTCGAAAACTACCCGCTGGTGATCGGCATGATGCTGTTGGGCGGGACCATCGGCGTGATGGTTTCTATGCGGGTACAGATGACGGCAATGCCCCAACTGGTAGCGCTACTACACAGCCTTGTCGGTCTGGCCGCCGTGATGATTGGCGTCGCTAATCAACTCGATAATGACCCCACGGCGGCCTTCGCAGGCGTTGAGAAAACCATCCACCTGGTTGAAATTTATCTTGGTGTATTAATTGGCGCCGTCACGTTTTCCGGCTCAGTCATTGCGTTCGGGAAACTCCAGGGCATCATCAGCAGTCAACCGCTATCGCTTCCCGGCCGGCATTTTGCCAATATCATTATTGGGCTCGCCTGCCTATTGTGTGGTTACCTTTACCTAACGGCCGGTACCCCGGAAGCAGAAATCCTCCCACTGCTGGTAATGACCGCTCTAGCGCTTGTGTTTGGAGTACATATGGTGATGGCCATCGGTGGCGCGGACATGCCCGTGGTGATATCAATGCTGAACAGCTATTCGGGCTGGGCCGCCGCTGCAACGGGCTTTATGCTGTCCAATGACCTATTAATTGTGACCGGCGCACTGGTTGGTAGCAGTGGCGCAATACTGAGTTACATCATGTGCCGTGCCATGAACCGGCGCTTCGTATCAGTCATTCTTGGCGGCTTTGGCAGCAGTGGCAACAACCACAGTGTCGCGGCACAGAGCGGCGAAGCCATTGCCATTGATCATGCAGAGGCAGCACAACTAATCGCGACTGCGGACAGTGTTGTCGTGGTCCCCGGCTATGGGATGGCCGTCGCCCACGCGCAACACCCTGTCTCGGAACTGACACGCATCCTGCGTGCACAAGGGGTAGATGTGCGATTTGCTATCCATCCCGTTGCCGGACGCATGCCTGGGCATATGAATGTATTGCTCGCAGAAGCGCGTGTACCCTACGACCTGGTCCTGGAAATGGATGAAATTAACCCGGACCTGCCAAAAACCACCGTGGTACTGGTGATCGGTGCCAACGACATCGTCAACCCCGCTGCACAGGAAGACCCCGGCAGCCCCATTGCCGGAATGCCAGTACTAGAGGTATGGAAAGCCGATCACGTGATCATCCTCAAACGCAGCATGGCGGTGGGCTATGCGGGGATTGATAACCCGCTCTTCTATCGAGACAATTCAAGAATGCTGTTTGGCGATGCCAAAGACAGCGTTGATCAACTTTTACAACAATTAAAAGCCACCTGACCTACGGAATATCAGGCGTGCCCTAGCAGGTCACGCATTCGAGTGCCGATCTCGGCCGGACTACGAACAACGGCCACGCCGGCATCCTCTAACGCCTTAATCTTGTCCTCGGCGCTACCAGTGCCTCCCGCTATGATGGCACCCGCATGCCCCATGCGTTTACCCGGCGGCGCCGTTGCCCCCGCGATGAACGCAACCACCGGCTTGGTCATGTGGGTTTTGATCCACGCCGCGCAGGCTTCTTCATCCGTACCGCCAATTTCTCCACACATAACAACCGCCTCGGTCGCAGGATCGGCATTAAATAAAGCCATGATGTCCAAGTGCTTCATCCCGTTCACCGGGTCGCCTCCAATACCCACACACGTTGACTGCCCCAACCCGACGCTACTCAACTGACCCACCACTTCATAGGTCAACGTCCCGGATCGCGAAACCACACCCACAGGACCGGATCGATGAATATATCCCGGCATAATCCCGATCTTAACTTCCTCAGGCGTAATCACACCGGGACAATTCGGGCCAATTAAGACCGTCGTTGAATCGGTCATTCGATGACGGATCTGAATCATGTCCTTAACCGGCACTCCCTCCGTAATACAAATGACGAGCCCGATTTCCGCGTCAATCGCCTCTATCATGGCCGCAGCCGCGAACGGCGGCGGTACATAGATCACCGACACATCGCAACCGGTTTGGTCGCGGGCCTCGACGACAGTCTCGAATACCGGAACATCCTCGATGAACTCCCCCCCTCGACCAGGCGTAACTCCCGCCACAAAGCAGTCGCGGCCAAACGCGTAAGCAAGGCAATTAGCGGTATGGAATTGCCCCGTCCGCCCAGTAATGCCCTGCGTCACTATCCTGCTCTTTCGATTAACCAGTATGGACATCGCTTAACTCGCCGCTGCGACCACTTTCTCTGCCGCTTCAGCCATCGTCGCGGCTGGAATAATCTCGATGTTTGATTCCGCGAGAATCTCTCGACCCCGTTCGACATTGGTGCCTTCCAAACGAACCACCAACGGTACATCGAGATTGACTTCTTGAGCCGCACTAACTAGCCCTTCTGCCACCACATCACAGCGCATGATGCCCCCAAAGATGTTGACCAGGATGGCGCGAAGCGATTCGTTTCGTAGCATCAACTTGAACGCTTCGGTCACCTGTTCGGTCGTCGCCCCGCCCCCCACATCTAGAAAATTTGCAGGCTCACCACCGTAAAATTTAATGATATCCATTGTTGCCATGGCCAGGCCCGCCCCGTTCACCAGACACCCGATGGAACCATCGAGTGCGATGTAATTAAGACCGTGCGCCGACGCATCTACTTCATCCTGATTTTCTTCATCGAAATCACGCAATGCTGCAATGTCCGGCTGACGAAAGAGCGCACTATCATCAAAATTAAACTTCGCATCTAAGGCAACCAACCGCTGGTCCTCGGTCAGTATCAACGGGTTAATCTCCACCAACGAGGCATCAGTTTCCCAGAAAGCTTGATAGACAGAGGAAAATAACCCTACCGCCTCACGTTGTGAATCAGACGGTATGCCCATTTGTTCCGCGAGCAATGCTAGGGCTGCCTCGTCAACTCCAGCGACGGGATCAACCGACAAACGATGAATATGCTCTGGAGTAGAGGCGGCAACACTTTCGATATCCATGCCACCTTGGGCACTTCCAATAATCACTACCCGCTGGCTTACACGATCAATGACTACGCCGAAATACATTTCGCTGTGTATAGCGACCCCTTCTTCTATCAGTAAACGCCTAACCTGCTGCCCATCAGGGGTAGTCTGGTGTGTCACAAGCATCATGCCGAGCATCTCCTCAGCAGCCTGATGCACATCCTCGAGTGAAGACACGACTTTAACTCCTCCGCCCTTGCCTCGACCCCCGGCGTGAATCTGCGCTTTTACGACCCAGGGCGGGCCCATAACCGTTGGCGCAAGCAGATTCACCTCCTCAATTGATCGGCAAACCACACCCAGAGGGACGCTTACACCATAGCGCCCCAAAATCTCCTTCCCCTGATACTCGTGAATTTTCATCGTTCCATTGAGCCTAACTATCGTTAGGCTCAATAACCACTTCGCGCCGCTGATCAGTGATCCACTCGCTCCAAGAACCCACAAACAACCTCGACCCCGGTAACCCTGCGTGCTCCATGGCTAAAAGGTTGTGACAAGCTGTGACACCTGAGCCGCAGCTGTGAATCACATCTCGAGGCAGCTGCGCTTTAATCAAGGCCTCGAACGCCTGCCGCAACTCCCCAGTCGATTTGAACTTCCCCTCACGCATGTTCTGTATAAACGGACGATTCAGCGCACTCGGTATATGGCCCGCTACCAAATCCAATGGCTCCTGCCACCCTTTGAAACGCGATGCCTCACGTGCATCAACAATCAAGCCACTCCCCTGGCCGACAATGGACTCTACCGTCTCAACCGACACCCACAAATCGTCATCCGCTGGCCCCTCATAGATAGCGCTCTGATAAGTCTCGTTACCTGAGCCCATCGCAAAGCCTGCTGCCTGCCACGCGGCGAGCCCCCCATCAAGCACTTTGACGTCAGGGTGCCCCATCCAGCGCAACATCCACCAGAATCTTGCGGCCATCGCACAACCCCCGTCGTCATAAACGACCACTGGAATATCCGGAGTCAGACCAAGATGGCCGAGCGTCTTGCGGAACACGCTCACCTCGGGCAACGGATGACGGCCCGTTCGTGAATCAACAGGGCCAGATAAGTCAGCCTCCAGATCAACATAGGTTGCGCCGGGGATATGCGATGCAAGGTACTGCGCTCGCCCCGCATCGGGTTGAGTGAGGAGAAAGCGGCAATCGCACACGCGGAGAATGCTTCCCTCACCCTGTGCGGAAAGCTCATTAACCGAGATGAGCGGGGAGTCGTTCATTTTTCCCATCGATAGATTATCCGTTCAATCGCCATCTAGCGACACGCTACCAACTTGTCGAGTCTTTAACTACCGCATGATCGCTTGCATGTATCTGGCGGTGGGGGTGGGATTCGAACCCACGGTGGTCGTGAAACCACGCCAGTTTTCAAGACTGGTACATTCAGCCGGACTCTGCCACCCCACCTTTCTAACACCCTCTCCAGTTGAGCCTCATCAATCTAGAAACTGTGATCCCTGACTGAATGCCAAGCTCCAGTTACCGTATTATCTAATAACATCAAGGTATTCGCGCGATTGTTTGACGCTGATGGAGTTTTTCCTAGCCGCGATCAATGCGCTCCATTCCACCCATATAAGAACGTAACACTTCTGGCACCATGATCGCGCCATCAGCGGTCTGATAATTTTCCATGACAGCCACCAGCGCTCGCCCGATAGCCAGTCCCGAGCCATTCACGGTATGCAATAAAGCGGGCTTTCCTGTTGACGGATCCCGCCATCGCGCGCCCATGCGCCGTGCCTGAAAGGCCTCGAAGTTACTGCATGAAGAAATCTCCCGGTAACGTTGCTGGCCAGGAAGCCACACCTCAAGATCATAGGTCTTGGCAGCAGAAAACCCTAGATCACCATCACACAATGTCACGACGCGATACGGTAGACCCAATCTCTCGAGAATGACCGCCGCATGAGCGGTCAACTCTTCGAGCGTCTCCCAGGAATGTGCAGGATCAACCAACTGCACCAGTTCAACTTTCTCGAACTGGTGCTGACGAATCATGCCGCGAGTGTCTTTACCGTATGAGCCGGCTTCCTGTCGGAAACAAGGAGTATGGCAAACGTGGCGCGCCGGTAGACTTTCCGGCTCCACAATGACGTCACGATAAAGATTAGTGACCGGAACTTCCGCTGTGGGAATCAAGTAGTAAGATGGGTCAGATGTCGTCAGAAACTGATCCTCTGCAAACTTCGGCAACTGGCCGGTTCCAAAAAGCGAACGTTCATTCACCAAGTAAGGAACATAAGTTTCACGATAACCATGCTCTCGCGTATGCACGTCGAGCATGAACTGAATGAGCGCACGATGCAGCGTCGATAACGCCCCGAACATGACGACGAAACGGGAGCCGGTCACTTTGGTTGCCGCATCAAAATCCATCATGCCCAACTCGGTACCGAGGTCGACATGGTCTTTGGCCTCAAAAATCGGCTGTGACGGGTCACCCCAGCGACGTACTTCGACGTTGTCATGCTCCGAATTCCCTGCGGGTACCGACGCATGTGGCACATTGGGAATCTCTTCTATCAATGTACGTAATTCCCCCTGGACCACACCGAGGGTTTCCTCCAGGGCTTTCAGGCGAGGTCCAATGCCAGCCATTGATTTCATTAACTCAGCAACATCTTCCCCCACAGCCTTTCTGTGACCAACCTCCTTGGACAATCGGTTGCGCTCAGCCTGCAACGACTGTTGCTCGGTTTGCTGCCGACTCCGTTGTGCCTCCAGTCGCATGAAGCGGTCAGTATCGAGGATGAAGCCACGACGCAAAAGTGCGTTGGCGACAGCGTGGGGATCGTTTCTCAGTAGTTGGGAATCAAGCATGATGAATATGCATTAGGGCAAGAATAAAACCTAACCCGCTTCGTCAATGATATCGACGCCCTTCGGGATCTCAAACGCAAACCATTCGGCCCCGATGGCGATATTCTCCTTTACATCAGATAACACAATTCGAGTGATTTGCCCCAAGTCATCAAGCAACTGGATTAACCGCAGCGTACCCCGATCGAATCCGAGCTGAATCTCTGAAAAACTCGCCGCTTCCTCTTTAGAGTGAAGCGATACCCAACCTATCTCGCCTTGCTGCCCCAGGTCCTGCACTCGATAATTGTGTTTCGGATTTCCGCCACTTGAGAGCACGCCAGCAGGACTCGTTCCAAGCGCATCGGTCAGCTTACGAACCGTAACCTGTTCTAGATCTATATCGTAAACCCACATACGCTCCCCGTCCGCGATGATGGATTGCTCTGCTGGCGGATCATAATCCCATCGAAAGCGCCCCGGGCGACTAATCCGCAATTGCCCAGAGCTCTCCTCTAGTGGCACCAGGTTCTCGTCAAAAATGGTTTGGGTGAACCGCGCCTTGAAAGTGAGCACTTCCTCAAAAAACCGATCAAACTGGGCGATTGACTCCGCCTGGGCGACTGCCGGCAACCAGCTATGCAACAAGATCAGCGTGCAAAGACCGCCTAATCTCGCCAGCATCCCCATCTCCCCGTTCTGACCATGCCCGATTATTCTGGCGACGCTGGCGCGAGCACTTCGCGTTTTCCATTTTCCAATGGACTCACAACACCAGCCATTTCCATCGCCTCAATCATCCGCGCCGCGCGGTTATACCCGACCCGCAACTGGCGCTGCACGGAAGAAATGGATGCCCGCCGTGTCCCCGTCACAAACTCCAGGGCCCGATCGTAGAGCGGGTCGCCTTCCCCGTCACCGCCCCCTACGCCATCACTGCTGAAGTCCGATTCGAACTCAACATTGACCACATTGTCGAGATAGGCCGGAGCACTGCCTTGTCTCAGCTGATTCGTCACCCGCTGCACCTCTTGATCAGACACAAATGCACCATGTACGCGGACTGGAAACCCCGTCCCCGGAGGGAGAAAGAGCATATCGCCATGACCCAACAACTGCTCTGCACCCATCTGATCGAGCACGGTCCGTGAATCCACTCTGGAGCTGACCTGAAAAGCTACCCGGGTGGGTATATTGGCCTTGATTAACCCAGTCACCACATCCACCGAAGGTCTTTGCGTCGCTAAAATGACGTGAATTCCCGCTGCTCGAGCACGTTGTGCAATCCGTGTAATCAATTCTTCTACCTTTTTACCGACTACCATTAGCAGATCGGCAAACTCATCGATGATGACAACGACATAAGGCATTTTCGATAGCGTTGGGGTCTCCGCCGCCGTGTCATCCAGCTGCGGCTCGTGGAATGGGTCAACCATTGGCTTCCCGGCATCGATGGCCGCAACTACTTTGCGGTTATAGCCCGCAATGTTTCTTACCTGTAGTTCAGCCATCACCCGAAAGCGACGGTCCATTTCAACGATACACCAGCGCAGTGCGTTCGCTGCTTTTTGCATGTCAGTCACTACAGGTGTCAACAGATGTGGAATCCCATCGTAGGTGGACAACTCCAACATTTTGGGGTCTATCATAATAAAACGGACATCAGCCGGCGTTGATTTGTAGAGAATGCTCAAGATGAGCGCATTGATACAAACGGACTTGCCAGATCCTGTCGTCCCGGCAACCAGCAGATGGGGCATTTTGCACAAGTCCGACACCACCGTTTGTCCCGCGATGTCTTTCCCAAGGAACAAGGTCAATGGGCTCTTGCTGGATTCATAAACCTCTGATGCGAGGCCTTCCACCAAGTTAACCGTCTCACGAACCTCGTTCGGAATCTCCAGACCAATAAACGTCTTGCCAGGAATATTCTCTACCACGCGAACGCTGACCACCGAAAGGGAACGTGCCAAATCACGGGAAAGGCCTGCAATTTGGCTGGCTTTTACGCCCGGCGCCGGCTCAATCTCAAACCGCGTAATCACAGGGCCCGGCTGAACCGCCTCCACCTGCACCGCGATATTAAAATCCAGCAGCTTCTTTTCGACCACACGGGACATGTGTTCCAAGGTTTCCCGCGAGTATCCCCCACCGTGTTCTACAGGAGCATCTAACTCGCTCAACTGTGGCAGCGTGCCTTTGGGAACCCTGTCCTCAACAAATATCGGAATAGCCGTCTGTTTTTCTTTGTGGATCCTAGCGCCTTCTTTTGCACCGGCAAAACGCGGCTCAATCCGCGGCGGCTTACGCTTGCCCAATACTTTGCGCATATCAGCCACCGACTCATGTCGCACCTGCCGAGATCGAACGCCTTTCAACCAATCGATCCACGTCGCCGATCGGCGCCACGCCCACTTGGCCCCGTGCGCGATCCAACGCCCGATGTGGCCACCGATGGTGAACCAGGACAGGTCGAAAGCCCACGAGATCCCAGCCACTAACATCAATAACATCACCACCGTTGCTCCGAGAGAACCAAAACTGCCGCTCAACCAGTCGGCACCGTAAACTCCCACAGAGCCCCCTGGGTCAAACGGCATTGCCCGCGCACCGTCCAAGAAAAACAACTGCGCTAACCCACAGGCAGCGATCAGGGTGAGCCCGAGACCCGTCCCGTGAACCATTTTTTCAAATCCTGGCAAGGGAGCTCGCTTGTAACGAAACAACCGATATCCAACCACCAGCAAAATGACGGGCACGAGGTGCGCCGGATAGCCAAACAATTTTAGGAAGATATCGGAAAAATAGGCCCCAAAACGACCACCGAGATTCCATACCGCACCATCACACCCCGCAAAAGTAAAACTACAATCGTTTTTGGAATAGCTCATCAGACAGACCAGCAGGTACCCGGCCGCTGCCAGTAACGCGATGAATAGGACTTCGCGACCCAGGATAGCCGGCCCGCCCCGTATTGCGGATTCGGACCCAGTTACGGGAGATTTGCGTCGTGCTTGCGCCAAATGAAGGGGGGTTGCGGTCGGCGTGAAGGGAGGTGATTACTGAAGAGCGAATTATATCGGAAGCCAACACCCTGTACCGACCAACTTGCCGCGCCGTGGCCCAGCCCATAACATCGCGGCTTTAGCCAACCGAATCATTCTCAAAATAAAGCTCACAACACTGCCCTTTGGTCAATTGCCTGACTCCCTACAGTCAAGTCAAGCCACGCTACGGACCCTAAACGATGGAAAATATACAGCACCGACGTCTTCTCATTCTTGGCTCCGGCCCAGCTGGTTACACTGCGGCAGTTTATGCCGCCCGGGCCAACCTCAAGCCTGCCTTGATCACCGGCATCGAACAAGGTGGACAGTTAACGACAACCACTGATGTAGATAATTGGCCTGGCGACGTAAGCGGTCTACAGGGTCCCGATCTCATGACCCGAATGCAACAACACGCTGAGCGTTTTGATACTGAGATTATTCTCGACCATATCGTGTCGACAGATCTTGGCAGACGTCCCTTTCAATTAACGGGTGAACGTGCCACTTACACCTGTGATGCATTGATTATCACCACCGGCGCATCGGCTCGATACCTGGGCCTACCCTCCGAAGAGGCTTTCAAAGGACGTGGCGTTTCCGCTTGCGCAACCTGTGATGGATTCTTTTATCGCGATCAGGCGGTTGCTGTCATCGGTGGAGGCAATACGGCCGTTGAGGAAGCCCTCTATCTGTCCAACATCTGTTCTTCGGTAACATTGGTTCACCGACGGGACCGACTACGGGCTGCTGCCATTCTCCAGGACGCGCTACTTGCACGCTGCGGGGATGAAGGAAATGTCAACGTGCGTTGGGATTCGGTTCTAGCCGAAGTGCTCGGTGATGAAAGCGGTGTTACTGGCGTAACGCTCAGTAGCGCAACAGGGAGTGAAATAAGCCAACTGGATGTGCACGGCGTATTCATTGCGATCGGACACGACCCGAATACAGCCATATTCAATAATCAGCTCGATATGGAAGGAGGCTACATTCGAGTACAGGGTGGACTGAGCGGTAACGCCACCGAGACCAGCGTACCTGGTGTCTTTGCCGCTGGCGATGTGATGGATCATGTGTATCGCCAAGCGGTCACTTCAGCAGGCTCTGGCTGTATGGCTGCCCTCGATGCGGAAAAGTATCTGGCGGACTGACTCTATGCCCCATACGCCAAAGCCAAAGAAATCACGCGCTATCGAACCAGATGAGCGCGCGCTCTTTCGACAGGCGATGCGCGGAACCACGCCGCTGCACAAAGAACTATCAGCAGCGCAATCACTTGACGTCACAAGATCCCCCAACACGACCACTTTACACAAACAAAAAGCACGGCAATCAGCAGAGATAGCGACGCACCCACCCCTAGGGAAAGTCGGACCTGACGGTGACAGTTTCTACCGCGCTGGCGTTCAACGCAGAACCTTACAGGCTTTAAAACGTGGAAATCTGCGAATTGACGATGTCATCGACCTGCATGGCCATGATCGACGCTCCGCGTTGCAAAGACTCTCTCATTTCGTCGCCCAAAGCATTCTAAGCAACTGCCGATGCATTCGAGTCATCACCGGCAAAGGCCGACGTTCCCCCGGTCGAGAGTCGGTAATACGCAAAGACACCTGCCATTGGCTTCAGCAACACCCCAAAGTCCTCGCCTATTGCCCTGCTCAACCTCACGATGGCGGGATGGGCGCCTTCTATGTCTTACTCAACCTGCGTATCTGAAATCAGCACCACTGCATGTGCAGCGATTCCTTCCCTACGACCGACATAACCCAACCCGTCAGTAGTCGTCGCCTTAACATTAATGCCGCCCGGCGGAATCAGCAGCGCGGACGCAAGAATCAATCGCATCTCAGGCAGAAACGGAGCCATCCGAGGTGCTTCGGCAATGATCGTGCAGTCGACATTGACCGGCCGATACCCCGCTTTATCCAAAAGCCCGACTACCACTCGCAGAAATTCCCGACTATCGCGCCCAGCGTTCGCTTGATCGTGATCCGCAAAGTGCTGTCCGATATCGCCAAGACCCGCTGCACCGAGCAAGGCATCGCATAATGCATGAATGAGTACATCCGCGTCAGAGTGCCCCGCAAGACCTCTTTCGTAAGGAATTGAGACACCGCCAATGACCAAAGGTCGATCTGACGCAAGGCGATGGGCATCGAAACCATGACCCACTCGAATGATCAAAATCGGCCCTCACTCTTGAGGATGGCGGCGACTCGATCGAGATCCGCTTCAACCGTTACCTTTAGGTTATCGTCTCGTCCGCGCACCAGTTTGACCGGGCTGCCTGCTCTCTCGATGGCCGATGCTTCATCAGGCACCTCTTCGAGGGACTCTAAGCAGGCGTTCAGTGCCTGCGTAAGCGCTCCCAACCGAAACATTTGCGGCGTCATGGCCCGCCACACCCTCTGGCGACACAACGTCTTGCGAACGTTACCATGCCGGTCCGCCACTTTTAGCGTATCCCATACGGGCGCAGCCAGGATTCCGCCTACTTCTTCATCGATTACTTCATCAATTAAATACTGCAGGTCGGATACTCGAAGACAGGGCCGGGCTGCGTCATGGACCAATACCCAGTCATCAGCCTCGGCGTGGGATGTTAGCGCCTCCAGGCCGCGCAACACCGTCTCGCTGCGACTCGCCCCACCGACAAAAACACCAAGGAACTTGGACGGCGTTTGACACAACGAATCAAACCATTGATCTATCGCTGAAACACCAACCACCATCCCGGCAATATCAGGCACCGCATCGAAACAATTGAGACTGAACTGCAGCAACGGAACGTCGCCAATCAATTGGTACTGTTTTGGCGGTTCCTGCCCATACCGCTGCGCAGATCCAGCGGCAACGATCAGACCCCAACACCGAAAACGCGATGACTTGCTCCATTCCTCCGGACGATCCATATCCGAGATTATCCCTGATCTTGCCTTCTCGAGGCGTAAGAAACACCGCCAAATGCGATAGAATGCGCGCCCCTCGAATAACGTCTACCGCCTCGCTTCCACCCAGTGTTAACCAGTCCCCTCTCTCCTGCCACCCCCACGGCCGCTAATCCTGTGCTGTGTTGGCAGGGGCTACATGGCGCTGCTGAAGGGCTTGCTATTTGCCGTTCTGCTGCCCAATTCGAAGGACTCTTAGTCGTGGTGGTACAAGACGTCCGTCGCCTGCATCTGCTCGAAGCAGAAATTGACTTCTTCCAAGATCCGACTCAAACCATCCCCGTGCACCGTCTTCTGGACTGGGAATGTCTACCGTACGATCTTTTCTCTCCACACGCTGATATCACATCCCAACGACTACACACCCTTTCACGACTGCCTGAAATTAAACGCGGCATCCTTCTACTGACACTGGAAACGCTGATTCAACGCCTTCCACCCAAACATTTCATTCTAGAACAAAGCTTCTCTCTTGATGTGGGAGAGTCTCTGAATATGGAAGCCATGCGTGAGCGACTGAACAACAGCGGTTACCGACTGGTCGGACAAGTCATGGCGCCTGGTGAATTTGCTGTGCGGGGCGGCTTATTCGACATCTTCGCAATGGGTGCTGCGCAGCCCTTTCGACTCGATCTATTTGGGGAGACTATCGAAGGTATTCGTCTATTTGATCCCGAAACCCAACGTTCTGATGAAAGCACAACGACAATCTCCCTGTTACCAGCACGAGAGTTTCCCATCACTTCCGAAAGCATCGACCGGTTCCGTCAGAACTTCCGACACCTTTTTGAGGGCGACCCCCAGCAACAACAAGTCTACCGGGAAGTCAGTCGAGGCAATCCCAGCCAGGGAATTGACTACTATTTTCCCTTGTTCTTTGAAAATACCGAGACATTATTTGATTATCTGCCAGACGCTATTGGTTGGGTCATCGACCGAGCGTTGCCAGAGGCAAGCGACACGTTTTGGTCCGGCATCCGTGACCGTCATGCGCTGGTTGCACAGGATCCGGAGCGGCACGTCTTACCGCCACATTTTCTTTTTCAAACCACTCAGGAACTTACGCAACAAATGGCCGGCCAACAGGTCATCCACCTGGCCCAGGGTTCCGGAAACATCGTGAGTTATGACACCAAACTGCCCGGCGAATATCCTGTCAAGACAAACGATGACTCACCCTACGACAGTTTGATATCACACCTGCGGACAACCAATCGAACCATTTTGATCGTTGCTGACTCACTGGGCCGCAAAGAAGTCCTGAAAGAGATTATTGAATCCTACGGCTTCAACTCCACCGACTCTCACTGGAAGGACATCACCGATCACGACGCAACCGTGATCCATTTTTCCGTTGGCGCGCTTGAACGAGGATTGGTCTTAGGGCCTGAGCAGATTGAGATCATCACCAACACGCAACTTTATGGTCATCGCATCACCCGAGAACGGCGATCCGAACGCTCAGCACGCGATCCCCATAGCATTATCCGCTCACTCGCTGAATTGAATATCGGCGACCCAATTGTCCATGATGAACATGGCGTAGGCCGCTATCTGGGTCTGCAGACCCTAGGCATTGAGCAACAGAACACTGAGTTCCTGGCTCTCGAGTACCGCGATGGCGATCGATTATACGTGCCTGTCTTATCACTCGATGTCGTTAATCGATACATTGGTGGACAAGCAGATGAAATTACACTCAACAAACTTGGCACAGAAGACTGGAGTCGTTCAAAAAAACGCGCACAGGAAAAGACCTATGACGTCGCCGTTGAACTCCTGGAACTTCAGGCTACTCGCCAAGGACGCGTCGGCTTGGCGATGGACATCCCTGGCAGAGAATACATCTCGTTTTCCAGTCGTTTTCCCTACGAGGAAACGCCTGATCAGCTAAGCGCCATGTCTGAGGTGCTGACTGACCTGGAGTCAGGTAACCCCATGGATCGGATGATCTGCGGTGATGTTGGGTTTGGGAAAACGGAAATCGCTCTTCGTGCGGCATTCGTCGCAGTACACAACAACAAGCAAGTTGCGGTACTTGTGCCAACCACCCTACTCGCCCAGCAACATTTCAATACGTTCACTGAACGATTTTCCGGCACTGCTATCAACATAGGCCTACTATCCAGATTTCGCGGGTCAGCCGATAACAAAACACTGTTAAGTGCACTGCGCGATGGCACCCCGGACATCGTGATTGGCACTCATCGATTGCTTCAGGGCGACGTCGCATTCAAGGATCTGGGACTCTTAATCATCGATGAAGAGCATCGTTTTGGAGTGCGCCAAAAGGAACGATTAAAACAACTACGTCGCGAGGTAGACATCCTGGCATTAACCGCGACACCGATTCCGCGCAGCCTCAATCTTGGTTTATCCGGCCTGCGAGAAATTTCTGTGATCGGGACACCCCCCAAGGATCGCCTGGCTGTTAAAACCTTTGTCCGGCAGTGGAATGACGGGCTGGTTCGAGATGCCTGTCTCCGGGAATTACACCGCGCCGGGCAAATTTACTTTCTCCATAACTCGGTTCAAACCATTCACCGGACAGCAGACCAACTACGAACACTGATACCGGAGGCTACGATTGGGGTTGCTCATGGCCAACAACCAGAACGGGAACTGGAACGGGTGATGCAGGATTTTTATCACCAGCGATTTAATCTGTTGATTTGCACCACAATCATCGAAAGCGGCATAGATATACCCAGTGCTAATACCATCATCATTAACCGAGCCGACCGTATGGGAATGGCGCAGCTGCATCAATTGCGCGGCCGAGTGGGTCGATCAAATCATCAAGCCTACGCCTACCTCATTGTACCCCCACCAGAAAACATGACGAATAACGCCGAACGCCGCCTGGATGCCATTTCGTCATTGTCCGAACTCGGGGCGGGTTTTGCACTGGCTTCCCATGATCTCGAAATTCGAGGCGCGGGACAGCTACTTGGCGAAAAACAAAGTGGCGCAATCGATGAGATCGGCTTCTCTTTGTACTCCGATTACCTGCACCGGGCAATTCGCGAACTGTCAACCAGTGATCATGCGCTGGGGACCGTTGTTGAACCCTGCGCTGTCGATATCAATCTTAACGTCACCGCCCTTCTCCCGGAGGACTACCTTCCTGACGTCCACGAGAGACTGGTTTTCTATAAACGCCTCGCAAATACCACCCATCAGGCAGAAATCAAGGAACTACAACTCGAAGCCATCGATCGTTTCGGTCTGTTACCAGAAGCCTCTCGCACATTGTTCCGGGTGACACAAATTAAACTCGCAGCCGGATTGATTGGTATTGAAAAGCTACACCTCGGCCGGCACGGTGGAGAGATTCGTTTAAGTGAACAAACCTCGGTAGATCCCGCGTTCTTGCTACAAATGATTCATGACGCGCCGAAGGACTATCGCATCAGGCCTGACAACGTAATCCATCTGACCACACCACTTGAAGCGTCAGAGTTGCGCCTTGACCGGGCTGAGGCAATCGTCGCTACACTGTCAGGAAAGACATCAGCATCTTTATCATGAATCCCCCAAACCCATCATTGCAGTGAATATCCTGTGATCAGTGATTACGTTAGTTGCCCATGTTAGGGCGTCAACAGCCCTCAACGTCGCGGCACATCATGGTGGCCACCTATGCGGTGGCATTATTGTCTTGGCTTTGGCTTCTTGCACCGGAAGCGAAAGCCGCTCGTTCATACGAAGTTGAATTGCTGATCTTCGAACACCAACACCAGGATGATGACGAAACCCTGATCCCCCAGTTTGGTCGGTCTGTGGATCTTCGGTTTTCTCTCGAACAGGCCGAACGACGGGTATCTACAATTCAACCGGAACCCGCATTGGATGGACATCTAGCCGACATCAATGCACGCCTTACCGCATCCCGAGCATACGATGTGCTCTACCATGTGCGCTGGCTGCAGCAATCCGCCCGACTCCCCCACGCACCCCGCGTGGGCATTTCACTACCAGCCTCATCAACCCGGACCGGAATTCACGGAATTGTGCGACTCTACGCTACCGATTTGCTGTTTGTAGATACGATCATGCGCTTTGATCTCGTGCCGAGTACGCATAGCAATCAGTCTAGCGCCAGCGCTGAAAGGTCAGTTCACTTTCTCAAACAGAAACGACGCGTCAAATTCAAGGAAGTACACTACATTGATCATCCCCGTTTTGGCCTTCTCATCACCGTTTGGCCCGTCAACCATTAATGTATCGACTCAGGCAGACTCATCGGACCCGTCCACATGGTTCCATTCGCCCCACTGATATTCGGGTACCAGCCTGTTGATGATGGCTTCTATCTGTAGCTCGTTGTAATCAGAACAGGCTTGCTCCAGCGCGAGACAATCCTGCAAAACAGTCGGCGCATCCACCGACCGAGTCGCAGCCAAAAGAATCTTGTCATAGCCTGTGTCAGACAAAAGCTCCTCAGGGTGAAACAGCTCCTCTTTCAACTTCTCACCGGATCGAAGCCCGGTAAACACAATTTCAACTTCCTTTTCAGGCAGTCGGCCTGATAACAGAATCATCTGGCGTGCCAAGTAGGCAATATTGACCGGCTCTCCCATATTGAGCACATAAATCTCGCTACCTTCACCGATTAAACTGGCTTGAAGAATCAGTTGAGATGCCTCCGCTAAAGTCATGAAATAACGGGTCATTTCAGGATGCGTGACGGTCACCGGGCCCCCTTCAGCGATCTGTCGCGCAAACAGCGGAACCACGCTGCCCGCCGAGCCCAGGACATTGCCAAATCGCACTATCGTGAAACGCGTCTCGCTCAAAGAATCAAACGCAACACATACTGCCTCCGCTGCACGCTTACTTGCCCCCATCATGCTACTGGGGTTAACGGCTTTATCCGTTGATATCAAAACGAATGACTCAATCGAATAATCGGCCGCCAGTGCAGCAACTATGCGTGTTCCGATCACATTATTTTTCATCGTCTCCCGCGCCTGCCTCTGCAATAAAGGCACATGCTTATAGGCCGCCGCGTGAAAGACCACCTCGGGTTTGTAACGTTTAAATAAATGGGAAACTGCCGCATGGTCACAAACATCTCCCAATAGCGCGACCACCTCCACGTCGTCTGTCTCCTGTTCGAGTACCCGCTTAATCATATAGAGATTAAATTCGTTTTTTTCAAACAGTATTAGTTGGGCAGGACCGGCCCGTAGCACTTGACGAGACAACTCACTACCGATCGAACCACCCGATCCGGTGATCAAAACCCGTTTGCCAGACAGGCCTGCCTCAATCCCGGACCAATCGAGTTCTATCGGTTGACGACCAAGCAAATCATCCAATTCCACATCACGCAGATCTCTAACGGTCGCTGCACCATCAATAATGTCAGTCACCTTCGGTAGGGTTCGAAATGGCGCACCCGCTTCTTCGCAATATTCGACGGCCCGGCGCATCTCACCGGCCGTAGCGCTTGGAATCGCCAGCAATACTAGATCGATATTGAGCCTATCAACCAACATTGGAATTTCCGAGGCCGCACCCAGCACTCGCAATCCGTGTATCTCCCGACCGTGTTTTTGTGCATCATCATCCACAAAAGCCACTGGCTCATAGATCCGTGGTCGCGCTCTTTTAAAATCACGCACCAGCATGTCACCGGCAACACCTGCGCCCACCACCAATACCCTTTTATCACCGACTTTGCTGATCTCTCGTTCTCTGAACAAGCGATAAAGTAGCCGGGGTCCACACAATAACCCGACCAAGAGAACGGCATACATTGGCAGAACTGCGCGGGGCACCGCGGCCAAGCGTGTAGCTAGAAAAATGGCACCAGCGATCCCCGCCGCACCAAAAATAGCGCCCTTGATTACGGTCATTAAATCGTGCGTAGAGGTGAATCGCCACGCCCCGCGGTGTACTCCAAACAAAATCAACACCACAAGCTGTAACACACAGACCAGCGGCAGTGCGTTATACGCTTGCGTGTTGAACGGTTCGGGTATCTGATAAAGATTAAATCGTAACCAATAGGCCCCGATCCACGCGACCCCCACCATACTCAAGTCGTGCAATAACACGAAACGACGCGCGATGAGGTAATGCAACTGAGCTTTGAACATAGTTCTTTTTCTAACGCGAGCGATCTCGCGTTAGATCCCCCCTAATACCTGGGCGCGACAGCACACGCCCCACTATTAAAATCAACACCCCGAACAGAAGGAAAGGAATCCCATTGGATGTCGCGCCCAACGCCTCAATCGACGCAAAAACCACCGCCAACGCAGTGAGCATAATCGCACCAGCGGCAACCTGTGCATGAGTAAAACCCGCGCGGATCGCTCGTTGATAGTAGTGTTCCGTATGTGCCTCCCACCAACGCTTTCCTGTCATCATCCGCCGAAATAAGGTCACACTCGTATCGACCAAGAAAAGACCGTAAAGAATGATGAACGCACCTATGGATAGATCATGCTCCACCACTCCGATCAACGCCATCACCGCAAAGTAATAGCCCAGCGCCAAACTGCCAACATCGCCCATGAAGATTTTCGCTGGAGACCAGTTAAGAATGAGAAATCCCACACAACTCCCGGCTACTCCCAAATTAAGGTAGAAGAAAATAAAATCTTCCACGTTAAGAAACCATACTGCAAGACAGAGCGCAACCATCGCACTCGGACCGGCCACCATACCGTCGGCGCCATCCATAAAATTATAAAGATTCGTCATCCATACGATACCCAATGCAGCACATGTGATGCCTAACCAACCAGGAATCGGCACCTGTAGACCGCCGGCAGAGAACATCAATGGCCCACCTACGCTCAACACAACCAGCAACGCTATTAGCAACTCAATGATAAGACGACCGATGGCTGAGATCCTGTCACGGTCGTCGGCGAACCCAACCCCGCAAACCGCCACCAACCCACCGAACAAAATGACATGTATCAGTTGTTGATCACCGCTCACCACACTGAGAGTCACCCAAAGCAATACAATGACGCCTACGATAGCCAAACCTCCACCGCGGGGAACCACTCGAGTATGAAGGCTCCGTTCATTGGGGCAGTCGACGGCTAGGAGCTTTTGGTTTCCCATCAACAGCCACCGCACCAACAGATAAGTTATTCCACCCGCCGCGGCCAGAACCAACAGGCCGATAGCATAATCACTCATCGGTCTATTTCGTTTGCACTAGGCATGATTGGGGCTTGACCTAAGAGCTGCTACGGCGTGAAAGAACGGGCCGAAAAATCCACTTTTTCGATTGCCTCGTCATTCGACTGTCCAAGATCAACCGCTAAACGGTCTATCGCCGCCGGTGAAGGTAGCAGGCCGCGAAACACCCATGATCCGCACTGCAGGATAATCTGTACATACCTTGCCCGCACAGGAAGCATACGCAGTTTACGCCCAACTGACCGGAACAGAAGCTCCATCAATGCCCTATTAGACAGCGCATCGCGCCCTGCAACGCTGACTATCTCGACTCCTGTCACCTTCGAGTTGATCCAGCCGACAGCCATCTGGGAAAGATCATCTGCGTGAATTGGCTGACGGGCACCCTCTTCAGGAATATCAAATGGGAAAACTCCCAATGTCCGGATCATATTTTGAACGAGCCGAATGCTACGATTAAAGTGTCCGCCATAAATTATTGTCGGTCGAACGATCAAGCAAGCCACATTATTTGAACGGCCAAATGATTCGAGCCAACGTTCTCCTTCTTGCAGGCGCCTTACGACGTGCTTTTCCTTTTGATCCATACTATCTAACTTCGTCGTAATGCTGGTTGAACTAAATGCAACCAACCTTCGCACCCCACACCGGAGCAACGCCCCTTCGTATTTTGACAGATGCCAGATCGGCATCGTACAGATCACATCCTCCAAAAGTGGCAAATCATCGTCAGGCACCTTGCCGAGATACTCCGGATGGAGCATTACCGCATTACGACAGAACAAGGTCCTCTCTCGAGCTCGACTCAGCACCAGAACCGAACGCGCCAAGCCAGATAAGCGCGGCACCACATATTCGGCTACATCGTTCCGCCCGCCCAATACAACCGTCCCAGAACTCGTTGTCGTTAGCACCGACGCCACTCTCCCACTCGCAGGCATCTTGGTTTTCCGGCCACCTCCCAAAACAAGGCAACACACGCGCCAAATAAAATGGACACCAACGAATAGTCGAAATAGCCAGTGACCAATTTGCGACACTTGTGAGAATTTCAAACGATACCGACACATCCCTAGATGTTTATGCCATTCAACTCTGAAAGGCCGCTCACGACTAGAAGCCCCTTGGCGATGTAAAACTGAAACAGTCGGAACAAACAGAATCGACATACCCGCATTGCGCAGCCGCCGACATAAATCGAGGTCCTCAAAATGAAGGAAATAACCCTCGTCCATACCACCCACCGCATCCAATGACTCACGATGGATCATCATGAAAGCCCCCGACACGGCATCGACTTGAATGGGGCTTTTGGGAAGTGACTCCATCGTTAGGTCAACCCCCTGTAAGCCAAACCATATGCCCAACTTTCCCAAGAGCTTAACAACGCTGCGAGCCAACGTCGGATCGCGACGCCGGCAACCCGCCTGTTCAC
>Ga0209402_10002104_pt1 | contig 20477 bp, 18 predicted proteins | sample ArcticOcean_MG_C_3_FD_187437 | JGI IMG/M metagenome (GOLD analysis project Ga0209402, IMG submission 187437) | Marine microbial communities from western Arctic Ocean - ArcticOcean_MG_CB8_126 (SPAdes) (version 2) | ecosystem: Environmental > Aquatic > Marine > Oceanic | place: Arctic Ocean... | reverse complement strand
TGCCCCAAACCCCATTTCCAAATTCCCTGCACCCCCAAACCCTAGTTGGTTGGTAGGTCTTGCTCTATAGGGGGCTAACACCATTTCTTTTAAATCTCCGCGCATGGTGGTGGGTGCAAACTGTCCTTGAGCTCTGCCTGTTGCTGGATTGACAGCAGTCCGAGAAGGACCAACAAATTTAGCCATAGGAACAGCGCCCGTGTCGGCTCCTATTCCTGCTGCCATTGCTCTACTCGCTTTGCTTGCTTTTGCCATTGCATTGAGCGCATTTGCAAAAGGAACAGCTAATCCGGCAAATTCACCAGTACGTTCTATTACATTTCCTAGCTTACTGCCTGTACCTAATTCTTCACCTTTTCCGAACTTCAGCAGTCCACCAATCAGAGGTTGGGCTTCTTCATAATTACCAGAGACAAGGAGGCGTTTTAGTAAATCCCGTGAAAAGGTTCCTTCAGGGACTCCCCCTTTTTTCTCTGCATCACGCAAAGATAAATTTAAAAGGGCATCGGGGATAAATGCCAAACCCTTTATTAATCCCCCTGTTGCGTCTTGCGCGGCTGCTCCTACAAACCCTAAATTTAACGCACTGTAATCACCGCCTCTTCTTCGCTCTTTTTGAGACATTCGACCGAGGTTAAAATCAGTCGTTGATTGTTCTTCACGAGGAACTACTTGACTGGGATCGCCTCTAATTGTTTGTAAAGGGAAACCTCCTCCACTCGTGGACATGTTTTTTTCTCTTGCCGCGAGTTCTTCAGGACTATGGGGGATAATAGGCATTATAGGTTTTTCCCCAATGGACCTATCGATGCTAGGCGAGAATTTTCCCACGCCCAATCACCTGCATTTTCGTTCATGTAGGGTACTACCATCCCAGTAAATTCTAATACACTAAGATCACCCTCTTTTCCGCTTGGGCGCAGAGTTATTTGTGTAACCACATTATTGCCTTTGTTTCTAAAACCATCGTACATATTAAGTTGCTCGGTGGGTTCTACCCATGCGCTAATGCTGCGCATCTCTTTACCCAAATCACTTTCTGGATCAAATGATGCTTGTAATTCTTCTAGTGTTTGTAATCCATTAGGGTTAATTCTTGGATTTTGTAGAGTGGCTTGATCTGGCGTCATTTCCACAAATCCTGTCCATGATCTGCCTTGTTCTTCCATAATACTTAAAGTATCTCTCACTGATGGCTTATCCCAATCCATTGGATCACGGAAAGTTGCACTGGCTTGATATTCTATACGTCCTGGAGCTCTACCTTCTATCAAAGCGTGATCATATTCATTAGTGTTCAACATGCCTGTTACAAGGGTTTTAAGTCTAGCAAACCCCGCTTCTGGGTCATTAAAGAATTCTTGGTCTATATTAGGAATCTCTCCAAGTAGTTTTTGCTCTCCCATTGCATAGCGGTCACTTAATGCTTCAGCCGCAATGTACTTTCTTACCCATTCTCTTACACGGGCTTTATTGCCCTCCTCACCTATAAACGAGGCATACTCGTCCGACCCCAATGCACCGAGGGTATTGGTAGAAAAGCTCTTTAAGCTAGATCCTATCCCTGTTGGCAGTTTAGCCATATCCCTAATTATAGACTCTCCCTCGTCTATGGCTATATTCCTTCTGTAGAGTCTTTCCCTAATGTTGTTCACCGCTGCTTCCGGCATTGTGCCAATATCATCCACAGCCGTAGCACCCTCGGCAGGGGAAACATAGCTAGGATCAGCCGCGCTTAGTCTGTTAGGACCGGCACGTATAACCGTACCATCTTCTCCCATAAACCCTGAATATATCTTTTTAAGGCCACCATTTTCTAAATCTGGAATCCATCTAGTTTCTCTTCCTGCCCCATCATACTCTGGCTTCAACATAGGCTCATACGTCTTGGCTAGAACATTCATGGTTTGTGTTGACCAATCTAAACCATACTGTATTGAAAGCTCTTTTATGCGAGTGTTAAGTTCCTGTTGAGTACGAGATTGTAAGGCAGCTTCTTGTAGGGCATTGGCTAATAGGGTTTGTTTAAAGCCTCTGTTGCCTTCAATATTACTTTGGCTCATGTCAAATGCTTTTTCTGCTATTCCTCTTTCATCTTGTCTTATTCTTTCTGTTAAGGCTTTATGCTCATCAAAGGCTCTGTTTTTATCTTGGTATTCTAGCGCACTTCTCTCTCTAGCTAAGGGAGCTAACAACTCGGCTGCTTTACCTGCCCCTGCTGCTGTACCCTTTAAAAAATTTCCAGGAGTTTCCGCCATTTCTCTAAAAGATTGAGCCAGTGCAAACCACGCTTCTGGTTTGTTGTCATACTCTCCAATAAATTCTTGTCTTTCTTTTAAAAGGTCTTCAGGAGTTTTGGATTTTTCTTTACTTGGCTGCATCAGTGCATCTAATCTGTTTTGTATGTCGGTAGTGGTTTCGTTCGCAAAAAGGTCATGATCCCCCGCCACATCCATGGATTCTTTCATGATCGTTGTCGCATTTTGAGGATCCACACTGCTTTCAGTCATAGTGTCGGTTATACCTGTCTTGGTATAGCGTTCTGGAAGGTTATCAAAGCTGCTTCCTCCTATTACTAAGTCTCGGTAAGAAGGAGTCCCCGATTGTTGACGAGCTGCTATATTAGAAGGAAGGAAATATTCATGGATCGCATCTTGTTCTCTTCCTGCTTGATCATACTTATATGACATGGGGGCTTCTTGTCGCAATTGTTGCTCCGCTGATAAAGCGGTGGGTGTAGTAGAAAAAGCATCCTGACTCACAGGTATCCCCATCAAATAAGCATCTGTGGATTGAGAAAAAGGCGAAAGATAAGGATTATTATTTTCAATTATCTCCCCCGACATACCAGTTCCAGTATTTCGGTATACAGGGGCATTAGACTTTTTTCCAACGTATCCTCCTCCATTAAAAAAGGTAGGGGGGTCAATTGTTTCGGTAATGGTTGCTGTGTCACCCATTGGGGATTCAGTCAGGGTAGAGGTTAATGACTCTTCCATTGGGGCTGCACCCTGTAGCACGTCACTCCCTAACATGCCCATGTCACCGCTGTTCTGCTCCATTAACTCAAAGGTTGGTTGCACTAAGGTCAACACAGACTCTGGAGTAGCCGTTGCATCCGCCCTGCCTACATACTTAGCTAGTTCAGTGTAGCGGGCGTCTAGGGGTAAATTATCACTGCGTATGGCATTAATTAAACTGGCGGTATCCTCCGCCGCATCTACTTGTCCTATTTTACCTGCCATATCGGCCACGCCAGTGGTAATCATTTCTTGTTCTTGTGGAGTGGGCATAGGAGGCATTTCTTCTGGGGCATTTAAACCCAAGCCTTCCACAATCCCTCCACCAGAAGGAAGAGGAGCCGCCATCCCTCCTTCTTGAAACATCCTTCGTTGTAGAATATTGTTTTTAAACATTTTAATTACCTAATAGAGAAATCAAAACCACGCAACATTGCACCTCTTCCACGGGCTTTTCCTTTATAAACCTTCCCTTTTACTACTTTAGGGGTTTTGACCTCATATTCATAAGGTAGAAACACTTCCCCTTGATCTTTGATATATTCTACCGTGACCGGCTTAGGGGGATTAGGGGGCTTTGTACCAAAAATAACTCTTTTTACCATGATTATTCTCCTAGACTATATTGGCGGCTTTTGCTCCGGCATAAGTAGAGGCAAGACTACCAATGCCTCCTATTACTTGTGAAGCACTACTTGGTTGTTGCTCATAGGTTTTTGAGACCTGCATTTGAGTACTTGGAGCGCCTCTTAACACATCACTCATAAACCCTATTCGTTGGTATGGCTCATAGATATCTTGCAGACGATTTTGTCGAGTAGTGTCTAATACTCTTTGATTCTCATTACGGTAAGCCTGACCTGCTTGTTCTAACCCTGCTATGTCTCGGATGTTTATATCTTGGCCTAACCGCCCCATTTCCGCTTGGTTTATACCGTATTGACGGGCTAAATCAGAGATCTGGACTCCTTGCTTGGTGGTATCTCCGTATGCTTGTACTCCTCGCAGCCCTAAGTTAGCGCGGGATTCACCCAGTTGTCCTACTAACCCTGCTTGTTTCCCAAAGGTATCTGCTCCTTGTAACCCTAATTGTCCGTAATTTGTTCCTAACTGGCTAAAGGTATTAGCAGTATCTCTCGCACCCGCTGCTGTTTGTGCTCCTAATTGCCCACCCTGCATAGCTCCCGATTGGCCCATTTGAGCAGCCTGTAGAGAGGTTGCTGCCCCCTGTTGGCCCAAATTACCTGTTAACTGCGCTCGCTGTTGTTGCCGTTGTCTGGCATTTTCAAACGCCGACATTGAGTTAGCTTGGGCTTGGGTGTAACCTTGCTGCCTCAAATTGGAAGCAGTCTTAGCCTGTTGCTCTAAAACCTGCCTGTTTAAATCTGCGTCAGCTATACCGGCACGTGAACCACCAAAGGCTCCGGCCTGTACCGCTTGCGCTCTTTGTGACATTAACTGCTTATCACCTTCACGCCTTATATCGCCCATTGCAGCGTTAATAACCTGTTGTTCATAGGGATTCATATAACTTTGTGCTGCGTAGGGTTTATAACTGGCGTCGCTTCCTTTTAATTTGTTAATGGCTGAAGCGGCTGATGATAAGCCTACATTTCCGGCTGCATCGGCTCTACCTTGCGCTTGGTTTTTCCCCTTAATTGCTTGAGCATAAGAAGCTAGACCAAAGTCAGTAGCTGCTCCTGCAGTATCACCGGCACTCTGTAAATAAGGACGCGCACCCTGCATGACTTCATTAGTTATTCCTGCCGCACGATTAAGCGAACCTACTCCTGCCCCTACAAAAGGATCATATCCTTCTAAATATTTTTGAACACCTCTATCCGCTACGGGTAATCGGTTAGTGTATATATCAGCTAACCCTTGCTTACCCTGTTGTAAGGTTTCCCAACCGGCCTGACCTGCTTGTTGGTAAGTCCCTGCTGAATCGGCTACCTGTTGGTAAGCCTGTTTTTCTAAGTCAGTCATTCCCGCTACTTGTGCCTGAGGAAGCCCTCCGGCGGGTTCTTTACTGGCTAGGTCTCGCGCTAAATCAATCACACCTAATTTACGAGCCTCAACTTCTGGAGACTCGCGCTGAATAGTTGTAGTCGCGCCACTAGGGGTAGAAACACTGGGGTTTACATTAGTTAAAGTCGCTGGATTTACACCTAAATAACCTGCACCATAACCAAACTTTTCCAAACCTGCGTCTAATTCTGCAACTGGAACCCCAATCATGTTGGCTAAGGTACTGGTGTTTATGTTTTGAGCTTTTGCTTGATCAATTAAGGATCTTGTTTCCGTATCAGTTAAACCTGTACCACCTTTCCATTTATCTATTATTTGTTGTACGGTCAGTGGAAGTGTTCCGGTAGTTGTTCCACCTCCTCCTACTACTGGTGGATTTATTGTTCCATCTCCTCCTATCACAGGAACATTAGGATCCCCTCCTACTACAGGGGGAGTTACTGCGCCTGTTACGGGGTCAATTGTTGGAAGGGTTCCTATATCCGGAACTATATTTTCAGGAAGCCCATCGCCCATTCCTCCCCCTATACCAGTATAAGCTCCCCCTTGTGGCAATTGATTACTAGGAGTAGTAGCCGCAGGAGTCACCGCAGCGGCAGGAGTAGTAGTCGCAATCCCTGTTGCAGCGGCAGGAGTCACCGCAGCGGCAGTATCTCTCGCACCCGCAGGAGTCACCGCAGCGGCAGGAGTCACCGCAGCGGCAGGAGTAGTAGCCGCAATGCCTGTGGCGGCAGGAGTCACCGCAGCGGCAGGGGTAAAGCCTGTTTGTTGGTTTATACCGGCTAGATTTTGTTTCACATAATCTTCGGTAACGCCAAACTGTTGGGCCGCTTGAGCAGTTGTCATTGTTCCATTGTTTATGGCATTAACAACCTGCATTGTTTCGTCTTGCGTGTAATTTCCATCAACTGGGATAGCATTAATCCCTGTTGGTTCTAAAGAGCCGTCTGCATCAGAGGGATTAACCCCTGCTATTCCGGTAGCGGCTGGAGGCGTATGGGTTGGTAATCCCGTAACTGGGTCTACATAGGTAGTAGATATTGGTGGGTTAAAGTCTGGTGGGCCTGTTGGTGCTATCCCTGTTTGTGCCTCTTTTAAAGGAGATAGCTGATTCGCTTGAGCAAACTGTGCCGCTGTTCCGGCGGGCATACCAAACATTTCGTCCATTTGAGCTGCGGGTACACCAGTGGCTCCTGCTTCCTTAAACGCTGCAATTTGCAACTCAGGAGGAACAGCTTGTCCTTGGTCATTAGCCCAACGCGCTGCGCCCAACGCCCCGTACATCTTTTGAGCTTGCTGTATATTCTGTGGTCCGGGTGGTGTTGGTGGTCCTGTTGGTCCGCGTGGGTCTAGTCCTGCTGCGGCTTTTCCGGCAACTGTTGTTAGTTGTGGCAATTGATTCGCTTGAGCAAACTGTGCCGCTGTTCCGGCGGGCATACCAAACATCTGCTCCATCGCTCCCGCAGTTACTCCCTGCTGACCGGCAAACTGAAAAGCCGCTATTTGTGCTTGGGGGCTTACCTGACCCGTTTGCGCCATCTCAAACATGGCATTTTCAATCGGATCCCGGAATCTCGCGGCAGAATCAACTATGGGTGCTTCTCTTGGTATTTGTGAATCAGGATAATCCCTACGCGAACGAGCTTCAGAGGCGGCTATCTGTTGAGCCACAATAGCAGCTCTATCACCTGTTGGTGTTGGTGTTGATGTTGGTGTTGATGTTGGTGTTGATGGTGGTCTTGGTGGTAATGCACCCCGTTGCCCAAGAGTTCCCGCTATTCCACCTGTTGGGGGTGGTGTTGGTGGTCCTGTTGGTGTTGATGGTGACACCACCGGCTGACTGCTGCTTAAATAGTCAGAAAACTGTGTTTCCAGAGCAGGATTAAAAGAAGAAAAAGTTCCTCTAATCATTGCTTGCCCTTCCGGAGAGCTGTTATCCATTAATCCTTGGATTTGGTTCATCTCGTCATTTGTCAAAGTGCCGTCGCCTAAAAAAGAAGCAACAGTAGAGTTACCCTGAGTATTAGCGAATTCAACACCCATATTCGTGCTAACTGGATCCCCCGCAGCGGTACGAAGATTCTTATACCGTTCTGGGTTTGCGATTTGTTGATCAAAATTTGATCTAAGCTGTGGGTCAAAAGCTCCAAACGTACCCATAATGGCCGCTTTGCCTTCTTCCGAACTAGACTCTAAAAGACCCTGAATACCAGCAGATTCCTTCGGAGTCAAAGTTCCATCAGCCAGATACGAAGCTACAGTGCTGTTTGTCCATCCGGGCTGGTCTTCATATCTGTTTCCCCCCGCATCATACAGGAGGTCAGCCCCAAGTTGGGATGGTGGCTCCGGTGGCGGCATTGGTGGTGGCGGCATTGGTTCTGGCCGTTGAGGTTGTAGCGGCATTGGTGGTGGCGGCATTGGTGGTGGCCGCTGATCAGGCGGAGGTGTCCCACCGCCGTGTGTTAAAAATCCAGGATCAGTACGAGCCGGAATACCTTGCTGTTGTTTCCATGCTAAAAAGGAGGGATCACTTAAATTCCCTCCCCCCATTGGGGGCATTTGTCCAGGATTCATGGCTGAAAACCAATCACTATAAAACCCGAGGTCTTTATAATACTCTGCTGACTGTCCTGGAAGTGCCATTACGCTGCTCCTTCTAAACGCTTCATCGTCCGATACATTTCTCTAGCACCTGCTATTCTGTCACCATTTCCTGCTCCCCGCACAGCCTTAGCTGTAAATACAAACTCTCCATCACTGAGCATAGCAGGGATAGAATCACTTTTCCCTGTACCTGCGCCGTTTATCGGCCCTCCTGCTGCCGCTGAATAAGCTTGTGCATAAGGAGTATTTTGTAAGATAGTAGGCGAAGCAATACCCGTTTGCGGTGGGGCAGCAACAAGAGTAGAACTATAATCACGAGGCGCGGGAGGGGCAGTAGAACCAAAACCTCGTTGGTGATAAGGGTTTCCTCCTACAAAATCAGCAAAGTTATAACCGTATTTTTCTGGTTGAGCTGTTAACAAATCATCCCCTGTTACTTGGAATTCTTCGTCTACTCCTTCCAATTGGAGAGGGACTTCATCAAAACCCCCTGCGGCTGCTACTCCTAACGTACCTAGTCCTACCGACGGTCCCCATTTCGTCAACAAACTTGCATCGTCGGGTAAATCACGTCCTGGACGAATGGCATCCCACGTTTGTGAAAGAAGGTTTCCTTCTGAGTCTGTAGCGGCAGCGGGGGCATTAGAAAAGTCTAATCCTGTGGCTGTGATTGTGGCTGTGTCTGGATTTTGCCCTACAGCGTAATCTTTTAAGGCACTTGCATCCTGCTGAAAATAGCCACCTACTCCGGCATCATCTACAGCCACGGGAGGAGGCATATTAGGGTTCATTACTTGCCCTTCTGGAGAATTAGCAAATTTTATAATCTCTTCGTCAGTGAAAGAACCAGTCTTAGTTTTAGCATCGCCAGATGCGGTAAAAGCATCTTGATTACTGAACGGGGCAGTAAAACTCTCTCCAAAAGACCCTGCTCCAGCTGAGAATCTCTCCCCCATTGTAGAACCTTGCGGGGCGTTTACTCCTGCTGCTACGGCCTGTGTAGCAGCACCTACTACATAGCCTGTGGCAGCAGCTTTTAATCCATCTTTAAAATCACCACCCTGTATCATGGTGTTAGCACCACTAACAATGGCGCTCGCTACAGGTGGTGGAACGCCCATAACGGTTAGAGCCACCGTAGCTAAAATAGGCAGTACTATTTTCGCGACTTTCTTAATACCACTCCACAACTTACTGAGGAAAAACTCAGGCATTCCTGTTTCGGGGTTAATACTGTTTAATTCATTACCTACAATGTATCGCTCTGGTTCTAGTCCCATCTCTCTTAACTGGGTATAAACCATCTCAGCCATCTTGGGGTTGGCTTCCATAACCTCCATTGGGATAACTGTTTCACCCTCTGCAGCGTGAACAATGTAGATATCTTCTTCACGCCCCATCTCCGCCAAAATCTTGGCAGCGTTGTACATTGCAGGAGTTGCTTGGATTCCAGAAAGAGTGTTATACGGTAATGAAGAAATGCCCTGCATATTTAGCACCATTTATTAAATGAATGATTTTTCTGCAGGAATAGCGATTTCCTGTAAAACGCTGACGACATCATACCTTCCTGTCTTATGTGTGACAACTTACGGAGTATTAACAGTAACATTTCCCACACCTCCAGTCGCAGATATACCGGCTAAATAACTTTGATTAGCTACTGCCACATGAACAATACCTTCTACTTGAAAGAGTGCTCCTAACTCTAATCCTTGGTCATTAGTCTCTAATTGAGTAAGGGTTAAAGTAGTAGCTCTTAAATCTCCAGGATTCTGAATTTGTTCTAAAAACACACTAAACGCTTGAACCACCCCCGCCATGTAAGTAGAGGTATACTCTACAGGGGCATTAGGAAATAAAGGACGTACAACCTTACGAGTCATCTTCTACCATCCTGTATCAATTCAACTCTTGGTGTTCCTAATCTCCATTGAACTCCTGTTGTGTTGGAAGCTACCTTTAAAGCGAAAGATCTTCCTCTTAGCCTAATATTCACCTGATCAGTAAATTGTTGTACCGGAGCAGAAGCTGATTGTACTATCGAGCTTTCGGTACTTTGTATGTAATCGGCTCCTGGAAAATTCCTTGTTTTAAGAGTCATGTCTACAGTAGCGGTAGCATCTGTAGAATTAGTGAAAGTTAAATCAGGAATCAACCGAGAAAGAAAAACAAAATGTTCTCCCTCTCCTATGTTCATTTGGCTGCTTTCTATATAGCTACTAATAGCACTAGCAGGGGTGGTAGAGCCATCGTCTAAACCAAATTCATGGTTGTATAAATATCCATCTGTACTAGCTGCTAAAGGATACTGGTTCTTTCCTCTGTCTACCCATGCAGTGCGAGGCAATGTTCCGTAATACCAAACCTTTAACTCATAGTTAAACACAACATATCTGTCTAACGCAGCAGAGCTATTTGAACAATAAAACCACCATACCTCCCCATAAGAAGAGTTTAAGGCCGCTGTTACTTGTCCTATCTGTGCCACATTAAAATCACTAAAAACATAAGTAAGCACATTACAAGGCAATTTTTGAACTTGCCCATCGTATATATAAAACTCTTCAACTCCCATCCAAAAGACAAGATCATCCACTGCCTTAGCTGCCAACGGACCGGCAATAGTCGTGTTTTCTGATATTTGGTCTATACCAAAAGTAAAAGGAGGCCCTAAAAACTGCATAGCGTGAACACTTACATCTGTAAAAACAAGTATTCTTTGTCGGGTTTCCACAGCACAAATTATTTGTGTTCCTGCACCAACGCGCAAATCACCGGAAGAGTTTAAATAATCAGCAATTACTGGATCCCAAGTCGTCAAAGATCCTTGACTACTAAATCTAATTAATAAGGGGTCTAAAGTTCCTAAAGAAGCGGCTGCATCACACCCAAAAACCAGAATATGACGATCCCTATCACTCACCATAACTTGTTTTGCTAAAGTAGGAGTCCCTGTATCAGCACCGGCAAGAGAGGATAGAGCAACCCCCCTATTAGTTCCAAAAACAAAAGTACTGGTATCCCAATAATAAATACCCCCGTCTCTTACTCCAAAAAGTAAATCTTCACCAAAATTGTCTTGTGTCCATATTCTCAGGGTATTGGAAGCGGTTAAAGGTGTAGATCCCCCCCAACTTCCGGAAGACCAAGCACCTGCTCCCCATCCTGTGCCGCCTACCGCAACAGCTAATCCTGTGTTTATTTGATAAGTTCCAACAACCGAAGCCCCACCATTACCCGTGTCAAAACCGTTAGCAGGGACAAAAACAGGATCTAATTGACCATTAACAGTGATACTAGCTATGCTTGTACCGGCCTGTCTCGCCTGTATAACATAAGAATTAATCGTGTTTACGTGAGTTATTTGGTACTCTTGATTTAAAACACCTGCTGTAATTACACCGCCTAAAGTAGCAGCACCAGAAAAAGTAACAAAGTCATTTACTATTGCTCCATGACCATTACTGGTTACTACAATTTCATAAGAAGAAGTAGAAGCTGCAAATGTCACTACTCCCGGAGCAGTAGTAAGGCGAATAGGAGTGACATCATTAAAAACACCACTTTCTTCTATGTAAAATTTATATCCTGTTCCTACACCTAAATATTTGTTTCCTTGTAAAGAAAGATAAGAAAACAAAGAGCGACAAACCCCTAAAAAGCTATTGGTAGAATACTTAGCCCATCCTCCTATTTTTTGAGGAAGATTAGAACGAAACCGGATTTTGTCACTGTCAAACCATCCCCCCTCATTAGTATAGGAAGTGGTATCTCTATCTACTCCGGGTTTGAATTGTAAATTAGCAAAGGGCATTTTATTGCTCGTCGTGTTCGTTAAAATGTTTCTGGATCAGCGCTTCAACTGCCTCTAAATCCCGCTGTAGGTATTCTATCCGTAAGTCTTGTCTGGCGTCATCTGGCAAAGCGCCAAGTTCCCCTCTAGGCCATTTTATGCGGAACTCTTCATTCAGAAGGACAGAAGACTGGATTCTAATGCTGTCAATTTGGAGCTGCGCTATCTCCGATGTCAGCGTGAAATACACTCCCGCAATAGACAGGAACCCTGCTAACAGACCTATTAAGGTCTTTAAGTCCAGTTGAAACTGAGTATTTTGCTGCACTTCTAGTGGCTCTGGCACGACTCACCTCATTGCCTATCCCAAAAATTAAAATAAGCACCCGCCATTAAAGCGGCTAAAAACACCGTAGTGAGCGCCTGAACAAGGGTTTTACCAACGGTACGTTTTGCAGAGCGGAAGGAATCCAGCAAGTTTCTGAGTTCTTTCACATCAGAATTAGCATCTTCATCAGACAGCCCTACTTCGCGGAGAGCAGTTCTAGCCCCCGCTTCCGCAGCGCGTTCGATCATTGCTTCCATCTCTGCTTCGGTCATTACTCAGCTTACAGAGCGTCTAAATGTGCATGGGTTGTACAGCCGTTAATAGCGGCGATACTTGCATCCTTAGCATCCTTAGCTGTGCTGACTGCGGCGGCATCACCAGAGGCATCCGTCACTTCAAGCTGGGTTTGCTCATTGGCTACTTGCTGATACTCAGAGTTAGCCTGACCAATCAACCCCTCTTTACGCTGCGCTACAGTCAAATTCTCTACACCGTAAACAATCTGTACCGGATCAGCAGTAAGATCAAACGTATGTGCAGTATAGATTTGCTTGCCATCAGTAATTTCAGGACGCACTTCAACGGCTGATTTCCAGCCATATTCCCCTTCAGGAGGCTGTGTGTCCCAAACCTGTGTTACTTCTTCGTTTTCAACTTTTACAAATAAAGACATTTTAGTCTCCTGTTTAATAATTAATGTTGTTAAATATTATATGTTCTCTATGGCTAGGTTGGCGTTATGCCCAGAGGCTATTATTGCCCAGTCTGTTGAAGTTCCGACTTGTACCGGGGATGAGTAGTAAGTAGTGTTATTTAAGCCTCCCTGACCAACATTATTCTGCCCCCAAGTCCAGAGAGTTCCGCCGGTACTAATACCTGATCCCATGCTCTGCCCTCCCGATATGACAGACCATGTAGTGAGTGATCCAACTTGGACTGGAGAGGAATAAACGGTTACGTTTCCAAGACCTAACGCTCCTCCTGCGCCGTTTCCCCAAGCCCATAGTGTTCCATCAGTCTTGATAGCAAGCGTGTTCTCCCTGCCAGCTTCAACCTTCGACCATGTAGTAAGTGCGCCTACCTGTACCGGAGAGGAGCGGCTAGTGGTGTCACCGAGACCTAACTGCCCGTAGTTGTTTTTGCCCCAAGACCACAGAGTTCCGTCTGTTTTGATCGCAAAACTGCTGCTCTTTCCGCCTATACTATTTACAGGTATTGTAGCCCAATCAGTAAGTGCGCCTACTTGTTTTGGTGAGGAATAAGTTGTTGTGTTACCAAGACCTAACTGTCCCAAGTCACTCCTGCCCCAAGCCCAAAGTGTGCCATCTGTTTTAATTGCATAAGTATGCTCATATGTACCACACGCTTTTAACCAATCAGTCAGCGCACCTACTTGCGTAAAAGCACTTTTGTCAGTGGCATTGTTTATACCTAGTTGGCCGTAGTTGTTTTTGCCCGTACCCCATAGCGTACCATCCGATCTAAGACCCATATTAAACAGATAGCCACCCCCACCCATTTGTAACCAAGTAGTAAGAACGCCAAGTTGGGTCGGCGTACCTACGTTTGCAGTACCGCCGTTACCTAGTTGACCGGTACTACCCTCGCCCCAAACCCAGAGTGTGCCATCAGTTTGAGTCGCCATACAGCTATACCATGCGGTGTTAAGAGTTTTCCACGTAACCGCTGAACCTATTTGCACAGGGGAAGACATATTTGTCGTAGTGCCAAGACCTAATTGTTTCGACGCATTATATCCCCCTATTGCCCACGCAGGTTTTGGGACTATACGTTTAGGCCACAGACCTTGCTCCTCGTAGTCTGCTACTTGGTCTAGCGTCCATATACCGGATGCAGTGCCACCTTCGCCGTCAACAGGGCCGACAACCGTAGGAGCAAGTTTTGTGATGAACCCTCCGGGCCATTTTCCGCTCATTTAACTCTCCGTAATGCTTGCTTCTTTTGGCTAAGGGCTTTCTTGATTAGGGCAAAAGGAGCTTTCCAATCACCAAATGTCTCTTGCCGCATTAATTTCAGTGTGTCGTAGTAAGGACAGGTATCGCCCTCCTGTGCATAGAAAAAATAAGGCATGACAGGGGTAACAACCCAAGTCTCAACGCCCATCGCAGCCGCTAAATGGCTGACTGAAGTACAGGACGAGATCACCAGATCACAAGAGGCAGTAGCCTGTCGGGTGTCCTCCCAAGTGTCTAGTGGAACCCGCTCAACCCACGGTGGACATTCCTCCACAGCTTCATCGCGCTGTAACGAGATAAAATCCGCATCTACGCCCTTCACGGCATTGAACATAAGCTCGTAAGGAAACTTCTTGTGGTGTTCGTGTTCAAACATACTCTGCCCCTGCCAGCGCAGACCAATGCGCTTACGAAAGCCTTTAATAGTTTTTGGTTTGGTAATGTAGGCTTCACCCGTCAGGTCTTCTAACTCGAAACCCAATGGCACAACAGCCGACATACCCTGTACATAAAATTCATGGTAAACAGCAAAACACCCATCGTGTTGGACAACCGCGCTTACACCTTCCACGTTTGTGAACAGTGTTACCAGTGGGCCAGAACACGATACAACTACTTTACATCCGCGCTCGGCAATAGACTTGGCATAACGCACCTGATGGATTTGATCGCCCAGACCGCCTTCCAGATATAACAGGACTGTGCCTTTAGTCTTGCCATCCCACGGCCCAACCGGAGTATTCGGGATTGTATTTCCAAATACCCCCTCTATTCGACCACGATCCATTAACTGATAACCTTTCTGTATCTCTCCCTGACGCAGTAAGTACCACCCACGGTTAAACGCCGCTCGGTGATTGTTTGGCTCCTCCTTCTCAATCTTCTGGGCTAACCGCCATCCTTCTGCAAAGTTACCCATTCTGGACGCAGTTAGCTGGAGGTCTAGGTCATGCAATTCAGGAGTAGTACGAGGTTTATCAAGCCAGAACTCAGGCTGACAGAAGGTAGTGTAGTGATGCTTTAATACGTCTTTGGGGTCTTCGTTGTGCTGCTTCGCAAGCACAGGCGCTATATCGTGCATACCTTCGTAGCCGTGTATCTCCTCGTCATCTTCCTGAACGCTAGTCCCGTCAATCACCGTGAAGTCATACTCAAAATCAGGCAGGTCTAAGAATTTATGTATACGAGCAAGCTGTGCTTTAGGCTCGGCAACAAGGTCTTCGTATTCCACTATGCAGAAGCACTCAGGTGCAAACTCATAACCAGTTTGCAGGGAAATGTATGCCGCCTTGAGGTGGGTACTAAGCACTTCAGAATAGATAAACTCGTCAAGGTCATCAGGTTTAGCCACACGCACAAGTGAGGCCATGCAGTCAGGTATGGAACGCACCGTAGCGATGATCTTGGGCTTTTCCCCAAGTACCTGTGTCATTGCACTGAGAATTGTCGGAATAGGCCAACCTCGCCCCTTGTCTATAATGACAGGCTCCTCACAATCTTCGTAGAACGTGTCAAGCACTGCACCCATAGTCCCGGCCAGTTTGGTTCGCTCCTTGTCGTTCTCGCCAAGAAGGTCTTGTGAATGCCATACGTTAGCCAAGGCATCCAAAGCAAATACCACACCTGACGTAGTGGAAACATGAGTCTCTGGATTCTGGTTAAGAATAGCCGCCAGTACCGTGGAACCGGAGCGAGGCACACCTGACATAAAATGTAATTGTTTTTTCATGTTAATCCGTTCTGGTCGCTATGGTGGAATACTTAGCGCCCGACACGTTAAGCCATTTAGTGAGCGTCCCCACCTGTGTAAAAACGCTATACTGAGTTGTCGTACCATCACCAACTTGACCTTGGCTATTCTGCCCACAACCCCAAAACGTACCGTCGGTTTTAATCGCCAGTGAAGTGTTTTTAGCCGCACAGCACTTACTCCATGTAGTAAGCGCACCTACCTGCACCGGAGAGGAATAATAAGTGCCGACGTTTTGTCCTAGTTTTCCGTAGGCTCCATTGCCCCAAGCCCAGAGCGTACCGTCGGTCTTTATAGCAAGAGTAAATTTGCCACCAGAAGTGCTTATCTCACTCCAAGTCGTTAGCGCACCTATTTGTACAGGGGAAGAGCGTTGAGTAGTAGTGCCATCGCCTAACTGTCCGTTAACGTTATACCCCCAACTCCAAAGCGTACCATCGGTTTTAATTGCCGATGTGGCCTCCTCCGCACAGGCTACCTTCAGCCAGTCTGTAAGCGCACCGACTTGTACAGGTGAAGAAACATCGGTGAGGTTATTGAGACCTAACTGTCCGTTAGCGTTCCACCCCCAACTCCAAAGCGTACCGTCAGTTTTAACAGCACTCATCCCGTAATAAGCAATGCTTATTTCAGCCCAGTCCGTAAGCGCACCTACCTGTACGGGAGAAGAAAGGCCAGTGGTATTGCCGTGTCCTAGCCCGCCGTTTGAACCGTCCCCCCATGTATAAAGCGTGCCAGAGGTTGTGATCGCAGCGGCACAACGGTTATTTATATTTGAGTTTAGGGGTACACTCTTCCATGTAGTCAGTGCGCCTACCTGTACTGGAGAAGAAATGTTGGTGGTGTTGCCGTGTCCTAGTTGACCGAGATTACCACTCCCCCATGTCCACAGAGTACCATCGAGTTTAGTGGCAATCGCCCATGTATTAGCCATGCAAATGGTATCCCAACCAGTAAGAGCGCCTACCTGTACTGGGGAAGAATAGTCAGTGACGTTTCCTAGACCCAGTTGACCGCCACTACCATCCCCCCACGTCCAAATACCCCAAGGCGCGGTTGCTCCGGGCCAAGTATAGGCACCCGCAGCTTGTCCCTGCGTCTGGAGATTCCACTTACCTGAAAACTGTTTCCATTCTAAGGCCATTGTTTTGTCCTATGCTGAATCTGTGGCAAGGGTGAATTTTCCGCCACCAGTAATTTTATCCCAAGTAGTCAGAGCCCCTACCTGTACTGGAGACGAGAGGCTAGTGGTAGAGCCATCACCTAGTTGACCTTTGTCATTAAGCCCCCAAGTCCAGAGAGTGCCGTCTGTTTTAGTGGCAATTGTGTGTATATATCCACAAGTAAGTTTACTCCAAGTAGTTAATGCCCCTAGCTGTACTGGAGAAGAGTAGTTAGTGACATTGCCTTGGCCTAGATTTCCATGACCGTTATATCCCCAAACCCAGATAGTCCCATCGGTTTTAGTGGCAACTGTGTAGTATTGGCCGCAGGAGACTGTATCCCAAGTAGTTAATGCACCCACTTGTTTTGGAGAGGAATAGTAGGTGGTGTTACCTATCCCTAGTTGACCAAACCCACCCATTCCCCAACACCAGAGAGTGCCGTCAGTTTTTGTAGCGGCTGTGTGGAAATATTGAGCACTAACATTTAACCACGTAGTAAGTGCGCCTACTTGTTTGGGCGAGGAGTAGTAGGTGGTGTTACCTAGCCCTAGAGGGCCAAAGGCCGCTTGCCCCCAAGTCCAGAGCGTACCGTCAGTTTTAACTGAGGCGGTGTAGTTCGCACCACAGGCAATCTTGCTCCAATTAGTTAACGCGCCTACTTGTACTGGAGACGAGATGTTTGTAGTGTTGCCGTGGCCTAGCTGTCCTTGGGCGTTATATCCCCAAGTCCAAAGAGTGCCATCGGTTTTAGTGGCAACTGTATGACCTTCCCCCCCAGTAACTTTATCCCACGTTAGTAGTGCGCCAACTTGTACGGGGGAAGAATAGCCAGTGGTATTACCTTGGGCCAGTTGGCCGTAGTGGTTTCGACCCCAAACCCAGAGAGTGCCGTCGGTTTTAGTGGTAAGGGTGAAGTGCGCGCCCGCTCCAACTTTATCCCAAATAGTTACCCCACCTACTTGTACTGGAGAGGAGTAGTCAGTGGTGTTGCCTTGGCCTAGTTCGCCGTAGTTGTTCCACCCCCAAGCCAAAAGTCCGACAGTCGTAGGCGCAAGAGTCAACGGCAAGAATCCCGGCTTTATAAAATTACCTTTATCGCTACCAATAGGCATCGCCTACTCCTTACGAACTAATTATTTCGTAGCTTATGGTGTAGGTAATCTTGCTCGCCGTTCCACTTGTTACAGCAATCGACTGAGCTTCCATCAAATAGATCGCAGTAGTCTTGTCCGTCACGATCAACGAAGCATCTGCTGGAACTGAAACCGTGGAAACAATTGGAAACGCTGTGCCGCCTGAAGGGGCAGAACCTTGAGCAACTGAGCCATCAGTATAGATGTCAACGCTAGTATTAACTGCACTAGCGCCGTCTACGTTAGCAGCCACAATCTGGTTAATTTTGTAAACCTTGCCACTACTTGCGGCATTAGGTAGCAAAACAACCGAAGTGGTTGCCGAGGGGGTGAGAAACGTAGTCTCACCTAAAATACTTGTTACATTTACTATATTGGGGTTTGCCATTTATATTTCTCCTAGAATCCCATGACCATCGCAAGTGCGATAGAAAGTCCTGCTGATATACCAGCGGCAGCGGGTGTACTTGATGCCCACGTTCCGCCTGCACTTGTCAATACATTACCCGCCGTACCGGGAGCAACCACTTGAACCGCTGCTGTTCCATTGCCTAGAACAACATTGTTAGCGAGCAAAGAGCTGGCTCCTATACCGCCATTACCTACAGGTAAAACTCCTGTAACCTGAGTAGTAAGGTTTACGTTTGCTAATGTTCCGCCAAGCGTGAAAGTACCAGTAGTAGTAACTGGCCCACCTGTAAGCGTAATTCCATTAACTGTTCCAGTTACTGCAACATTGGTTACAGTGCCTGTACCTGTCTCAGTAGGGTTTGCAAGAGTAACTGCTGCTCCTGCTCCCGCACCATCAGTGTAAACCCACGCTTTTGCACCTGTGACTATAGTAACTTCAGCGCCTCCACCTTGCTTAATGATGATTGACTGACTGCCAGTAGTGGCATTCTCAATCATCCACATCTTGGAAACAGTGTTAGGGAGAAGTGTCAGGGTACGGGTCGCAGTTAGCGAACCAGCCGAAGTGAACTTGAGATAGAGCGCCCGTGTGCCGTCTGCGGTAGCATTAGGCATCGTGAAGGTTTCATTGGCATCCGCAGCTACCTGTTTGGTGCCATAACCCAATGCTTCCCCGATAAGTTCCAAATTCGTATTGGTCGAGGTTCCCCAAGTGCCGCTCTCGGCCCCAGTTGCAATCTCTTTTAATCTTAGATTATTTACATAAGTTGCCATGTTCGCGCCTCAATTAAGTTATTACGTCTATCCAATGTGGATTTTGATTAGGGAGAATATTTTCCCATATTAAAATTCTTCCAACCTCACCTATAGCTGATACCCCAGCAACGGTAACTATCGTTTCGGTAGCTAATGTTATTGAGCCAACCGCAGATGTTGCTGAAACGCCAGTAACAGGAACATCAATAAATAAATCAACACTAACAGTCCCAACTTGTCCTGTCGCTGCCAGACCAGTAAGGGTGACGTTAGCCGGAGCAACTATTGTTACTCCTGACAACCCACCAGTAGCAGAAAGGCCCGTTAAAGTAATTACCGTTTCGCTTTGAGGAAGAGCCGTTCCTACTGATCCTGTTGCAGAAAGTCCTGTAAGGGATATCACTGCATTGTGATAAACCGTGACACTTCCTACTGAGCCAGTCGCTTCCAAGCTAGAAGGATAGACAATTCCCTTCGCGTCAATATTTGCATGGCCTACTATTCCCGTTGCGCTCAGGCCCGTGAGAGCAACTTCAGCACCGCCTTGAATTCCTACTGTGCCTACTTCACCAGTAGCTTCCAAGCCAAGGGAGGTTCCCCAAGCTCCTTCGCCCCAAGTGCCACGACCCCAACCGCCATAAAGAATAGTGGCAGTAGTATCTTCGCCCCATTCTCCGTCACCCCATGCGGCGCGGCCATAGCCAACACCAGACATTAGGCTATCCTAATAATCGCATTAGTCGAATCATTGGTAGGGAAAACAATTTTAAAATCGCCAGCAGTAGACGTTTGATCACTTCCAAAATCTAAAACTAAACAAGTAGGATCACTAGCCGCTGTATCATTAAAAAGGAGTGCGCCTCTTGCGGTAAAGCTTGCCGTACCCCAAGTCAAATCTTGAAAATCAGTAAAACCCGTTGTTCCTCCCGTTGTTGGAGTCACATTCGTTAAAGCCTTACCTTTTGCCACATATCCGGTTCCGGTAATTTCATTAGCGGAAGTATAGGCTGTTGTTCCAGCGTTAAACGTAGCGCTGTTGGTATACAAGGCCACATTAAAAGTACTGCCAGAGGTGAGTGTAAAATCATGAACAGCCTTCAAAATTTCTGCCTTGAAGCTGGTACACATGTAGTTTCCAGTAAACGCCATCAGAGTCTCCTTATTTGCTCCGCTAGAGATTTTTCCCCAGCATCTAACAAAATGTTATAAATAGTAGTTCTTTCGCTTCTTGCGCCTTGTTGAATATAGCTCAATACAAGACTTTGTATCTGCTTCTTAAAAGCCTCTGCCTGTTGGCGAACTACTGGATCAGCACTTGCCGCAATAGAGATTATTTTATTCGCGCATTCAACTGAAAGTTCTTCAGGAGTGAATCCGCGATTGTGAGTGGTTTGAACCATCACCGAACCAACACTGCCAACAAGATCAACTGTAAGCATTAAATCCTCATACTTCTAATAGCGCCAGAACGAAAGCTGTCTGTTGTGTCGTACCCTTCGCCCAACGATT
>Ga0209402_10002102_pt1 | contig 20484 bp, 13 predicted proteins | sample ArcticOcean_MG_C_3_FD_187437 | JGI IMG/M metagenome (GOLD analysis project Ga0209402, IMG submission 187437) | Marine microbial communities from western Arctic Ocean - ArcticOcean_MG_CB8_126 (SPAdes) (version 2) | ecosystem: Environmental > Aquatic > Marine > Oceanic | place: Arctic Ocean... | reverse complement strand
AAATCTGGTGATAAACTGGCTACGCAGCCGCAAGGTTGATAATCTCGCCGCAGCCTTACGCGAAAACGGCTGGAATCCCCAACCACTCTTCGCCATGCTCGGCAAACAGAACCAATGAGCCGCCCTGTCTCTTCACGCGGAGGCGCAGCATTCAAGAGTCGCCGCCGTTATAATTGAGACGGAAGTAAGTCACACCCCGAAAGTCATACCACAACCCCCACCTGATGCGGTCCGCTGGCTGCAACCCACGTTGAATGTGGAAACGCGAACACGAGTCGCGTTGTTGAACTGAATATCTGCCGACAACCATTTTGCGTCCCTGCGGACCGTCGCCGACCAGCGGCATAACGGATCGGTGTAGCGGGGCCTGTTTCTATTCCTGAATTGGATGAAGGCGTCATGCCTCACGACTGGCTGACGATTGACGAACTCTCCCGGCAACTGGGTCGCGATAAGCGCGAGATCCAGAAACTGGTCAACCGTGGTCGAATTCCCGGGCGGAAGATCGGCGGCGACTGGCAGTTCCACCCGACGGAGATCACGCATTGGCTGGAACAGGAAATGCGAGATTACACCGATCGCGAACTGGCCGTTTTGGAAGATGCGTATCATTCGACCGAGGCAGATGCCGAAGTTCCCGTGGAGAGCCTGCTGAGTCCCGATACCGTCGAAGTGCCATTGCAATCGCGCACCAAGCGTTCGGTTTTGGAAAGCCTGGTCGAAGTTGCCGGGCGGACATGGCAAATTTGGGAGCCGGCCACCGTCCTCAATGCTGTGCGTGAACGTGAAGATGTTTTCTCGACCGCATTCGATCACGGGGTGGCTATCCCGCACCCAAGAAATGCATTGCCCGATTCCCTTGGGGAGTCACTCATCGCCTTCGGCCGAACGCTGTCGGGGATTCCTTTTGGCGGCGCAAACGGACGGCTGAGCGACCTGTTCTTTCTCGTACTCTGTCGCGATTCCCGTACGCATTTACGCGTGCTGGCAAGGTTGGGACGTTTGATTCAAACGCCCGATTTTCTCGACAAGCTGCGCGAGTCGGACGACAGCGCAACGGCATACGAACTCATCTGCGAGTTCGACCGCAAACTCGCCGGCAGCTAAACACCCCAAGCCCACGGGCCGCGTCCCGTGGGATCGAGCGTGCATTCTCAAAAGACGACTACGGCAACCCGGGCGGTACAATCTTCGGCGGCTCTCCGCTGAGCGATTTCAGAAAGGCGACAATGTCGTCGATGTCGTTCAGACTGACACCGTTGCGTTGGCCGATGTCGATCGACTCGCCCCCGGGACCGCTCACCGGCGCCGATCTCAAGTAGAAGAAGACGACGTCCTCCAACGTTTTCATCGAGCCATCGTGCATATACGGGGCCGTGCGAGCGACGTCGCGCAACGTCGGCGTGCGGAACATGTGACGGTCATCCTTCTTTCCCGTCACTGCCGCGCGACCGGAGTCGCGGAACGAAACGCCCAACCGATGGAAGTTCCCGTCGCTCAACAATGGACCGCTGTGGCAGCGCACGCAGTCGGCCTCGCCGACGAAAAGTTCCAAGCCGCGCTTTGCCTGCTCGCTCATGGCCTCCTTGTCGCCTTGAAGGTATTTATCGAAGGGTGAATCACGACTGATAAGCGTCCGCTGAAACGCTGCCAACGCTTTGGCAATGCCGTCGCGCGTGACGGGCGACTTGAAGACATCGTGAAACTGCACGACGTATCCTTCGACGGCATTCAGCTCGTCTTCCAATTTGTCGAGGTTCTGATTCATCTCGTTAGGATTGACAATCGGCCCGAGTGCCTGTTCTTCCAGGCTTTTCGCTCGGCCGTCCCAGAACAACACAGGATAAAACGCCACGTTTAACAACCCCTGTGTGTTACGAGTCAACCGCTTGCCGGCGGCACCTTTGCTGCGGGCCAGTCCATCGCCAAATCCCTTGTCGGTGTCGGGCAGATGACACGTGGCGCAGCTCATCTTGTAATCGCCTGAAAGACGCGGGTCGAAGAATAATTGTCGTCCCAAATCGACCTTCGCCCGAGTTGTTGGGTTGTTGGCAGGAGTCGGAACTGTCATCGGCAGCGGAACCAGACGCGGTTTTTCTGCCACGCGGTCTGTCTTTTCATCGGCCGAAGCGCCAGCGCAAATCAGCACGACGAACGTCACAGCGAATAGAACAGTTTGTTGAGACGTGTTCTTCATCTGCATAGTTCTGCCGTTGTTTGCGAGTTTCGGCGTCTGTGGCCCGATTCAAACTTGCGACCATTTTGATTGCTGCGAACGATCAGGGTAACATGAATCCGAACGTTGGACCAATTGGCGCCGGTTAAACGGAAGGGTGGCTCAGTACTTCAAAATAGAAAATGGGTGGCTGGGGTCGAAGCGACGTTTTTGGAGCGCAGCCCCTAGGATGATTGCTCGTTGCGGCATCGAAGACTCTGCCGCAGGCACACCCAATCCCCCAACCGGAAAAACTGAGAAGCCCTGGGTCAAACGGTTTTTCCGCAACATCACGGTGGCGCTTCTGCGTGAAGCTGGAATAGCGACCCGGTCGAATCCATTGGAGAGAACGCATGACGATCAGCCGCACAATATTGTCGTCCATCCGTAGAGAATGGCTGTTGATGGCGGCAATTGTTGCTGTATTATCCGTCGGAAGCTCTGCGAAAGTCGAAGCGGCGACGTTGACATTGTTGGTGAAGGACGCCGGTGGTGACTCGCTGCCCTGCCGAATCCATTTCCAGGACAAGAATGGCAAGCCGCAACGGCCCGACGGATTACCCTTCTTTCGCGATCACTTCGTTTGCCCCGGGCGTGCGGTGCTGGAATTGCCCGCCGGCAAATATTCATTCGCCATCGAGCGCGGTCCAGAGTACGAGGGAATCGATGGCGAAATCGAACTGGCCGACAACGACCGCCGTGAAGTGACATTCACGCTGAAGCGGATTGCCGACCTTGCCAAATTGGGCTGGCATGCAGGCGACCTGCACGTGCACCGTCCGGTCGAAGACATCCGTCTGCTGATGCAGGCAGAGGATCTTCACGTGGCACCGGTCATAACCTGGTGGAATAATCGCAACCTTTGGAAAGATAAGCCGATCCCCGAACGGCTGCTACAGCGCTTCGATTCAAACCGACTGTACGACGTGATGGCGGGCGAAGACGAACGCGAAGGCGGAGCGCTGCTGTTCTTTCATTTGAAGAAGCCGTTGGAAATCACAGGGTCGAGTCGCGAGTTTCCTTCGCCAATGAAATTTGTTGCTGAGGCCCGTCGTCACAAGAAGATTTGGATCGACATCGAAAAACCGTTCTGGTGGGATGTGCCGGTGTGGTTGGCAAGTGGGCAGGTCGATTCGATTGGTTTGGCAAATAACCACATGTGTCGCAGCCGCATGTACGAAGACGAAGCGTGGGGCCGACCGCGTGACAGCAAACGGTTGCCCGCACCGCGAGGCAACGGATATTGGACGCAGGAAATCTACTACGACACCCTCAACTGTGGGCTACGGATTCCACCGTCGGCCGGCAGTGCATCGGGCGTGTTGCCGAATCCGGTGGGCTACAACCGCGTGTACGTTCACACGGGAAAGCAATTGAGTTACGACGGCTGGTGGGACGGGTTGAAGGCGGGGCGATCGTTTGTCACCAACGGCCCGCTGCTCATCTGCCGGGCAAACGGCGAACTGCCGGGACACGTGTTTGCGGCCGATCCTGGAAAAGAAGTCGAAATCCAGTTTGACGTGTCATTGGTCACCGGCGATCACGTGACGGCTTTTGAAATCATACGTGATGGCAAGATCGTCCGCCGTGTTCCGATTGAAAAGGGAAACGAAAAGGGAGAATTCGGCACATTGAAATTTCGCGAAAGCGGTTGGTTCCTCGTGCGAGCAATCGCAGACAACCCACGCACGTTTCGCTTCGCCTCGACCGCACCATTTTACGTGGAAGTGGGAAAGCAGAAGCGGCGGATCAGCCGGAAGTCGGCAAAGTTCTTCCTCGATTGGGTCGATGAACGAATCGCACGGGTCGAAAAAAACGTAACCGATGCCGGGCAACGTGAAGAAGTTATCGCCCACCACAGAAGCGCGCGGACGTTCTGGCAGAAACGATTGGAAGCAGCGACCGCTGAGTAGTTGTTTCGATGGATCGTGTGCCACTGGCGTCTCGCCAGTGAAGGTTCGTAGTGACCGCATTCATGCGGTTCGGACGCTTCCCCGTCAGCCAATGCCCCGCGAACCAAGTTAACGTGCTTGGGTGCCACTGGCGTATCGCCAGTGCAATGCGGCGGGCACTGGCAGGCCCGCCAGTGGCACCCGTCGATCGAGCGTCGAACCGTCTCAACGCGAAACGCGTTTGCGGACGAGCATCCGAATCATCCAGATGAAAAGGATGAACGGAATCGAAAGGATGACCAGCCAGGGACCGACTGCGACGATGCCGATGACGAGGTTCTGGCCGGTACTCATCAGGGCATCGAGTGTGCCGCTCCAGGCCCGGGCGATACGGTTGCCAAACGTCGGCGCTTCGGGCGGCTGGTAACCTTTGATTTCGTTGACGGAAAGCGTAATCGTCGAGAACGCGGTCAGGTCTTTCAGTACCCGCATGCGGCCCTGCATGCGTTCAACTTCTTCGCGGACCCGCGCCAGTTGATCTTCAACCGCCAGGATGTCCTCTAATTTGCCCGTGCCTTTTTCCAGCAATTCCAGTAGTCGTTTTTCCTGAAGCTGTTTGTTCGCGATGCGGGCTTTCACATCGTAATACTCGGCCGTCACTTCCTGCGATTCGGTCGTCAGGCTTTGGAATTCGCCCAGTGTCTTGGCTGCGTCGAGAAACGTGCCATATTGCCGGACCGGAACACGAATGGTCCAGGTGCCGCTGCGCGGTGAACCGCTGCTGCCTTCTAATGTCGAGTCGGCAATGAATCCACTGTGCCCGCTGGCCAGCTTCTCGACCATTTCCGGGATGCCGTCGAATTCCTCGACAATGAGGTTCAGCCGGGCGGTGTAGATGATTTGCCGCTGGATTTGTTCCGGCTTGATATCGGGCTTCGCTTCACCGCCCTGTCCGATTTGACCTTCGGCGGTGAGTTCGGGCAGAGCGATTTCGTTTGAGTCGCTCGCTGCGGCCATCGGCTCGGCGGGCATGGCCGACTTTGCTCCGCCGCTCCCCGACATGTCTGCCGAACTGCCGCAACCGATGATGAAGGCGAATAGACACAACGAGACGACTAAACAGGCGACAGAGCGCATGGCGATCTCCTACAGCGGAAGCGAGAATTCAATCGATTATGGCCAACGTATGATCCCAGGCAGTGGGAGATTATTCCCGGGGAATGGGAAAATCTGCTGTGAGATGCAGTCTGACGGGGAGTTGTGGCTCGCGCTGCATTCAACATCTCTCTCAATTCACAGCGACTTCAAATACTCCAACACCGCTCGTTTCTCCGCTTCGTTCAGCGCATTCGGAAAGAGATGACCCGCTGCGCTTTTTCCCGGCGGACGTGTGTCGAAGTAGGTGCGGCGTTCTGAACCGAGCGTGATGTCGGCGGGGATCTTCTCGAATTCGGTCACTTCCAAACCGATGCGTTTTTGGTCGTAGCCCTCTTCCGTTCGCTTCCAGCCGGCCGGTCGTGTTTCGGGATGCAACACGTGCCACAATGTCGGGACCGAACCGTTATGGAAATACGGAGCCGACGCCCAGATGCCGTTGAGCGGAGGTGCGACATAACCTTTGGGGTCGAGTATCACCGGGTCTTTTCCGTAGCGCGACATCCAACCCTCTTTCAGCCAGCGGCGATGTTTTGGCGTGAGCGCTTGCAGCCGCAGAGGGTCGGTGCCAATGACGTCGAGCGGGATCGTTTTCTGTTCGTACTTCCCTCGTTCGCCGTACGTACCGTGGCAGCGGCTGCAGTTTTCGACAAAGAGACCGCGTCCCTGTTCGGCCAGTTCGGCATCGATTGTCCACGGATACTTGGGCGGCTCGACCGATTCGATCCAGGCAAGGATGTCCCGAAAGTCGTCTTCCCAACTGGCGACGACTTTCGCGTTGTTTCTGGGGATGAGCATGAACTGCATCAACATGCGGTGGGTCTTGGGGGCGTGGCCGTCGCAGTAAAGCGATGACTTTCGGCTCACGTTCCAGAAGGGGGGCGCATCCATGTCGTGATGCAGGAGTTTCGGCAGCGGTCGCAGATTGACGTTCATGTCGCGGTCGCGAAGCGTGCCCAATACGATACCGAACACGACGGAGTTCGATGTGCCGTTGGTCGTTCCCAGCGGGAGTGTCAGCGAGGCCGTTTCCAGATGCGACGGTGTTTTGAATTGCAGCGGCTTGATGACGCGGACGTCTTCGATGAGCGTCTGCAATGCGAAATGTGTGTTGGGCAGTCCGGGGATGACTTTTCCGGCGACCTTGCCGGCATGACAGGCGAGGCAGTTCATCACCCAACCGCCGCGTTCGACGTCGATCCAACCGATGGCCGTGCGTTTGCTGAAACCATCATCGGGCGGCTCGATGAGACCGTAACGCGAGAAGGCCATTCGGCGGCGTTCTGTCGGCGTAGCCGCTTTGGCTTTCGACCGTAGTGGCTCCGGCCAGACGGTCCAGAGGACATCGAACGTCCGCTGGTCAAAATCAGGAGGAAGAAACGGACGGGTCCGCAGAATGCGATAGCCACGTTCTGCGGCGGTTTCGGACGGGGGGACTGCCGTCGTGGATGGCGGTGCCGTGTCGGCGGCCTGTGCGCCGTCTCCTACGAGTATCAGCAGGGCAGAGAGAATGGCTGCTGGTCGCAAATCCGGTATCATCGTCATTCTCCCGCGAATCGCAATGAAGTTGGTCGCCTCATTATAGCCGCCAATTGGCAGCAGGCCCTTAATTAGTAGAAGGAATCTCGCGACGTCTTGTGATCGCCTGTTCTCACCGCAACGGCATGAAAGACGTGCATCTGCCCAACGGTTTCGGGTCAATCGGTTGACCGTCGGTTCTGCTCTGATAGTATAAACTTACGCGGGCTTTTTGGAGTGAGATCGGTGGATTCCCGCCGATATCATCTCGGCAGCCAGTGAGTTACATTTGGACAATTAGTTGGGATCTTTGGGCAGATGTTGCTCGAAGGCGCAGTCGAGTCCCGTCGGTTCGGGATCGGCAACGAAGAGTCACACGTTCGGTTCCGTTGGAAAACCAAGATGGTTGACGGTTTCGACACGACAATTCCTCTCATCCTGCAATGGGTCGTCGGCATTTTGTGCATGACGACATTCGCGTTGGCTGTCGGTTGCTCACGGAGCAATTCCAGCCAGTTGCTGTTGCAGATGTGGAGTGTCCTGTCAGGTCTTTCGCAGCAGGCTTCGCTGCAGTTGCCGGAGTTCCGGTCCCTGTATCCGCCGCGCTGCGTGTTGGTGCCAATGCGCGCCGGGCCATCCATTGCCGACAATCAAGGTCGTTGCGGTGAGTATCGGGCGGGCAAGGATTTTGCCCAGCCGAGGCCACCATCCAACTAAACCGGCGATAGCCTCGGTGTTGCCGCGGTCGTATAAGTCACTGTTGCGTTTCATTGACGCCCGTGGCTATTTGGCCGAACGGTCTGCTCTTCCGGGTGGCAAATGTTCGTTTGCCTGTGAGCCTGTCGTGTGCGGATAAGAGCCGTGCCGAATAGGCCGCAACGCAAACCGTCGATTCCTCGCGAGTCACGCGTGCAGGACGACGATCTGAATCCCATTGCCGCGACAACCGAGAGGAAGGACTACAATGCCGGAAGCCATTTGGGGCTTAGTGGGATTGGTCGTCGGAGTAGCAATCGGGTTTTTATTCGACCGTCTGCGCCGGGGTGCCGCCTTTCAAGGCCGCGATGAAATAATTAAGCAGGCGGAACAGGAAGCGGAAAACCTGAAGCGTTCGCACGAGTTGGCGACGAAGGAAGAGTTGCTGAAGCGTCGGGAAGATCTCGAGAAGGAGCTGACCGGTAGCCGCGAGGAATTGCGGAAACAAGAGAAACGGCTCGACAAACGTGAAACAACGCTCGACGACCAGCAGCAGGATTTCCTGAAGAAGGATCGCATGCTGGAGACGACACAAGCGAAGCTTGCCGATCGTGGCAAGGCGCTCGATGCGCGCGAAAAAGAGCTGGATCGGGTGCTGCAGGAAGAACAGGAGCAGTTGTACAAAATCGGCGGGTTGAACAAAGAGGAAGCCACCGAGATGCTGCTCGATCGTCTCGATCGTCAGCTGAAAAACGAAACCGGCGGACTGATTCTCGAGCATCGCAAACAACTGAAAGAGGAGTGCGAGCGCGAGTCGCGCGAAGCCGTTTTGATGGCCGTTCAACGGTACGCGGCTGCACATACTTCCGAATCGACCGTTTCCACCGTCGGTATTCCCAGCGATGAAATGAAGGGCCGCATTATCGGTCGCGAGGGGCGCAATATTCGCGCCTTTGAAAAAGCAACCGGCGTCGATGTTATCGTCGATGATACGCCGGGCGTGGTGATCGTCTCGGCATTCGATACCGTGCGTCGCGAGATCGCTAAACTCTCACTGGAAAAGCTGGTTCAGGACGGTCGCATTCACCCGACGCGAATCGAAGAAGTGGTCGTCGAAACCGAAAAGGAAATGGGCGAACACATCCGAAGGTTGGGGCAAGAGGCGGCCCAGGAAGCGGGCATTCCTTCGCTGCATGAAAAAATCCTCGACCTGATGGGACGGCTCAATTTCCGCGTCAGTTACAGCCAGAACGTCAGGCGGCACTCGATTGAGGTTTCCTATCTCACCGGCCTGATTGCCGAGCAGTTGGGGTTGGACGGAGCGATGGCGCGGCGGTGCGGTTTTCTGCACGACATTGGCAAGGCGGCCGACCACGAGATGGAGGGTGGCCATCCGGCCGTTGGTGCCGAGTTGTTGAAACGGTACGGCGAGGGGCCCGAAGTAGTCCACGCCGCCGCCGGACATCACGACGACATTCGCGTCGAATTTCCTTACACCGTGTTGGTGGCAGCCGCCGACGCCATCTCGGCGGCCCGTCCCGGAGCACGCCGCGAGACGTTGGAAAAATACGTTCGCCGACTGGAAGAGTTGGAAGCGTTGGCCTGCGGTTTTCCCGGCGTCGATCAGTCGTACGCCATTCAGGCAGGCCGCGAGATTCGTGTCATTGTCGATTCCAAACAAATCAACGACCGCGAAGCGGCCAAATTGTGCCGCGACCTGGCCAAGGCAATCGAAGAGACACTGACATATCCCGGCGAAGTCAAAGTGACGGTCCTGCGAGAAACCCGTACCGTTCACATGGCAAGATAAAAGATTCGGAAGGGTGGCTGGGGTCGAGTCTTCGAGCCCCCAACGCGCTCGTTCTGGGGGCTACGCTCCGAAGATTCCGCTTCGACCCCAGCCACCCATTCGTTGTTTTGAGTCCGGAGAACACACGATGAAAGTTGCCGGCGTTCAGATGGACGTCACGTTGGGCGAAGTCGATGCCAATGTTGATCGCATCATCGAGAAGCTGCGCGAGACGCGCCGCGCGGGGGCGGAACTAACCGTCTTTCCCGAGTGTGCCGTCACCGGGTATTGTTTTGCCACGGAAGAGGCGGCGCGGCCGTTTGCACAATCGGTACCCGGTCCGGCAACAGCGCAGATTGCCGATGCGTGCAAAGAACTGGGCGGCTATGCCGTGTTCGGCATGCTGGAATTGGTCGGCGAAAAAATATTCAACGCTGCCGTGCTGGTTGGTCCCGACGGTCTCATCGGCTCGTACCGTAAGGTGCATCTGCCATTCTTGGGGGCCGACATGTTCACAAGTTACGGCGATGAACCGTTTGCCGTTCATTCGGCGGGCGAGCTGAACGTGGGGATGAATATCTGTTACGACTCGGCCTTTCCCGAATCATCGCGGTGCCTGTCGTTGTTGGGAGCCGATTTGATTGCGCTGCCGACTAACTGGCCTCCGGGCGCCGAATGTGTCGCCGCACACGCAATCAACACGCGGGCGATGGAGAACGGCGTGTATTACATGGCAATTAACCGCGTCGGCACCGAGGCGGGCATTACGTTTATCGGTTCGAGCCGAATTGCCGATCCGGGCGGGAAGACGTTGGCGAGCGGTTCGACGGACGGCGAAGAGATTCTGTATGCCGACATCGACACCGCACGCGCACGAATGAAGAAAGTCGTTCGCGTACCGGGTGTGCATGCCATCGACCGCATCGCCGACCGTCGCCCGGAAATGTACGGCCAACTGACGGAACCGCACAACTTGAAACGTCCCGGGCGGGAATGACGCGCGCGTGGCCGCTTGAAGGTTTGTAGTGACCGCATTCATGCGGTTCGGACGGTTTCTCCGCGTTCACCCTTATTCGATTAAATGAAGAGGCGATGAATCGGGTCGCAACGGGTGCCACTGGCGTGTCGCCAGTGCAACACGGTAAGCAATGGCGACACGCCAGTGGCACCCAACTTCAACATCCCATGTTGTCGATCACGAGCCAACACGCCCTTACGGTTTGTCGGTACCTGGCGGGATGAGTTTGGGGCCGGGTTTCGGCTTCGCCGCCGAATCGCCTTTGCCCGGTTTCCCTGGCGCAGTCTTGCCGGGGCCATCTTCCGTCGGTTTGGTGGAACCGGGAACCGGTGCTTTGATCGGGCTGTTGGGGTTGTCCTTTTCCAGTGACGGCGGCGTGACTGGTTCCGCTGCTGTCTCGGGGTACTCCAACTTTCCACTAACCGGAATGATGGCAGCCTGCAGGACCTCCTGCGATGCGTCATCCTGAACGAAGACAATCAGGTGAAGCGGCTTCAATTCCAGTGGACGGACTGGAAACGGACCGTTCGGCATTTGCTGGCGAAGCTGTGGCGGCAGTGCGAACGGCTGTTCATACTGCTTGGCAGTTGTTTCGAGGTAATCGACCAGTTCCTGCTTGATGTCGGCGAGTTCCAAAGACGACTCGTACGACAGGCGACCCTCGATCGGGGCGATCCCATCTGGACCGCCGGGCATGTAACGTACGACCATTTCGTGCCGCCGAATTCCATTGCTGGCGTTGAAACGAATCACGCCTTCGGCCAGCACCAACTTCAACCGTGCGGATTGAGGCAGGTCTTTTGTTCCATCAACTTTTGCGCTCAGCGACAGCGTGCCATCTTTTGCATCCGCCGAGAGTTGAATTGAAATTTTCGAATCGGAACCGACAACGCGATCAACCTTCTTGCTGAGTTCTTCGTACATCAACTGCGAATAATCAAAAAATCCCCCAATACCTTGGACCTGTCGCCCATTCAAGATGACAGTCGGCGTACTGCTCTGCTCATAGTAGGCCAGCCGGGTTACTGCATCGGCGTTTGCCAGGGGATCGGGCAGGGGAATGTGCTGATGATATCGCAGCACGATCAGGCTGGAACTCGGATAGGTTGCTTCCAGCCCCACGGTGGCCATGTCGGCGGCAACGCACGGTCCGCAGGCTGCACCGGTAAACAACTCGCACAGCGACACCCGCTTTCCTGCCGGGTTGGCGGGGGGAGCAGCCGACGACGATTTGAACATGCGATGGATGACGGATTCGTAAATCTGATCGTGGAATTCGTCCAAACCATCCGCTTTGCCTTTGGTCGATTTCCACAACCGCTCGGTCGCCTGTTCTGCCGTCTCGGGATCACTCTCACTATCGCGGCTTAGCGCGGCGAAGTACCGTTCGCCTTCCGGGAGAATGGCCAATTCGGCGAATAACTGCAGCGCCTTGTTCTTGTCCCCACTATCGTCATGATGATTCGCCAACGCGACGCGGAGACGATGATCGAGCAGATTCTCCTCGTGAAGTTCTGCCAGAGCGACCGCCCCCGTTTCCCGAGTCTCTTTGTCGGTCGAAATAATTCTTGCCATCGCACTGGTGTATTTCAGGCGGGAAGTGAACTCTTCGTCCTTGTCGTCGCCTGATTCCTTCTCCAACGGCAGGAGAGTTTTGACAGCCAAATTGGGCAGGTACTTTTGCTGAACCAGAATTGCAGCCGAATCAAGCCGGACGTTTCGCTTCATCCGAGCCCCCCACCGACTGCCCGTCTTGACGAAATCCGCGATGATTTGCGAAACGGCCGCTTCGTCAAGTTCGTTCTGTTTGCTTTTCGCCAGCAGGACGATGTATGCCGACATGGCCGTCGGACTTGTGTTGAACTTCTTGGCGAATTGTTTCAATTGAGCAGTCGAGTCTTCACTTCTCATTGCGGCTTCAAATGCTTCGGCCCCTTCGGTGGGGACACCGACAGGTCCTTCGACCTGCTCCTGATCGGTGCGCACTAATCGGATCGGCTGCAGTCCGCGATTGGTGGAGGTGTTGCCGTAAATGGTGTTGCCGTCCAGCAACCCGTGGAGGTTGAGTTGCCCGTCTGTGTCAACCTGAAACTCCAGTTGAATGCTGTCGTCCGAAACGGTGGTCTTCGTCAGCGTGGCATCGGGAAACACTTCTTCCGAGCTGTCGAGAACTTTGCCGACCAATTCGCCGTTCTTGTCTTCGCCAAATTTGACAACTGCGAGGTGAACTTCACTTGGCGCATCCATCCGGCTGGCAATCATCAACCACATTCCGGAGAACGTCTCCTGCTTGGCTTCAGCCTTTGTTTCGCTCGTCCCATTCTTGCCACTCGCATCGCTCGCCAGCTTCGGTTTTGCACCGTCGCCACAGCCGACGAAAAACAGGGTAACGGCGAAGAGAATCAAATGAGCGTAACGCATGGCATTGTTTCCTGAGGAGATCGGGGGCAAACGCATTCGGACGGTTGGTGGGTCGGCGATGGTGGCAACAGGGCAAGGGGGAGCGACCTGTCGGGATAGCATTGTAACCGGACTCAGCAGCGCGAATTGTATCGAATTTCACTCAAACCGAAAGAGGAACACCGATGCAATTGTGTTCAGGTTGCCCGTGCTGGCAACGGCTGTTTTTCCTGTTTGCAGCCAACAACGAAAATCACACGGGGGAATTCCATCCGAACGCTCTTCCCTCTTTACGACAATAAACTGCTTTCAGTTGGCCAATTCCCTGTTCGGTATGCGTCGAACTTAGTAACTGCACGTTGTTGGCGGCCAGTGACTACGGTTTGTTGCCAACGCCAACATCAAATGCCGGCTGCGACGATCCCCATCGCGGCCTAAACGACTGCTGCTGGTTTTACCTATGGCTGTCGAGTACCTTCAGAGACTAGTTGCCGGGCGGAACGGCAAGACTCTGCTGCAGTTGATTCTGCGGCGAACCGAATCAGAAAGAATTGGAACCGACCGATGCAGAACGCTCGCAAATTTTCTGAAAAACTGTCGCGGGGCGAGATTTGTCTGGGAACCGCTATCAGCAGTTCCGACCCCAGCGTCACCGAAGCGATAGGCCCGGAGTTTGATTTCCTGTGGATTGATACCGAGCACACATCCATTTCGCTGGAGAGCCTGAAGTGCCACCTGATGGCGCTGAAGGCGACCGAGTGTGCCTCCTTGGTGCGCGTCCCGTGGAACGATCCGGTGCTGATCAAGCCGGTGTTGGACATCGGAGCCGACGGCATCATCGTTCCAATGGTGCGCACCGCGGCCGATGTTGCAGCGGCCGTCGCCGCCTGTCGCTATCCACCGGAAGGCATTCGTGGATTCGGTCCGCTGCGGCCGTTGGACTACGGCCGCCTCGATGCCGAGCAGTTCTGCCGCGACGCCAACGAACACATCATCACGATCGTACAGATCGAACAAGCCGAAGCGGTTGAGAACATCGATGAGATTCTCGCGGTACCCGGATTGAGCAGCGTTGCCTTCGGTCCGCAGGATCTGGCCGCTTCATTAGGACATCGGACGCAGCCAACTCATCCCGAAGTGCTGGCCGCCATCGAATCGGTCGTTCGGAAATGTCAGGCTGCCAACATACCGGCCGGCATCTCAGTCGGTGCCGACCCGGATCAGTTGTGTGACTGGGCCGACATGGGCATCCAATGGTTGGCGATGGGAGTCGATGTGACACTGATGATTCGGGCTGCGAGTGAAGTCGCCGGCAAAGTGAAGGCACACGTGAATCGATGACCGCCAACATCGATCATCGCCCCGACCGCTTCACGGTGACAAGCAACAGTGAACAACCACAAGGAACCGCAGAAAGGCATTCCGGTGACGAATACTCCAATCAAGAATGAATCGCATTCTCCGTCCCGTTTCTCAGAAAGCTCGAGTCTTTCAACGAGCGGCGAACTTTCACGCCGCGATGCACTGCGTGCGGTCGGAACATCATTCGGAGCAGCAGTTGTTGCGTCTGCGACACCGTTGTGGGCCGCCCCCGCGCAAACCCGCCCCAAAGTGGCGGTCGTCATGACCGTGTGCACTCATCGCACACATGCGCACGTGCTGCTTGAGAATTTTCTGCAGCCCTATTTGTTCAACGGCAAACGCACCGATCCGGGAGTTGATGTCGTCAGTTTCTATGTCGATCAAACACCCGGCGGCGACATGTCACAGGACATTGCCCGCCGATTCAAAATCCCCGTCTTCAAAACGATCGGCGAATCGCTTTGCCTTGGTGGCAAACAGTTGGCGGTCGATGCCGTCCTCGCCATCGGAGAGCACGGCAATTATCCGGTGAACGAACTGGGACAGCGCAAGTATCCGCGCAAACGGTTTTTCGACGAAATCGTCGCCGTCATGCGACGGTCCCGACGCTCTGTGCCGCTGTTCAACGACAAGCACCTCTCGTACCGCTGGGACTGGGCGAAGGAAATGTACGATACGGCTCAGCAAGCCGGCATTCCCTTTATGGCGGGCAGCAGTGTCCCGTTGGCGCAGCGTCGACCGCCACTCGCGTTGCCCGCCGGTGCACAAATCGAAGAGGCAATTTCTATTCACGGCGGCCCGTTGGAGTCATACGATTTTCACGGACTCGAAGTCCTGCAGTCGATGATCGAATCGCGCAAAGGAGGCGAAACCGGCGTCGCCAGCATCGAATTGCTCAAAGGCGACGCGCTATGGAAAGCGGCCGAAGAGGGGCGCTGGTCGCCGGAACTTGCCCGCGCAGCGATGGCCGCCGAATTGGGAAAGGCGCCGAAGTCGCTCCGCAGAATTCCAGGCGAGCAACCCGACCCGACGCATGGGTTACTGGTCACCTACAAGGATGGCCTGAAAGCGACCGTACTCAAAGTGGGCCACAGCAGCACGCGTTGGAATTTTGCTTGCCGATTGAAAGATGACCCGAAAATCCACGCAACCAGTTTTTATGTCGGCCCGTGGAATAACCGTAATCTCTTCAAGGCGTTGTCGCACGCCATTCAGAACCACTTCATCCACAAGCAGGCTCCGTACCCGGTCGAGCGGACGCTGCTCGTCACCGGTATGCTGGAAGCCGCCATGCAATCGAACAAGGCTGGTAAGTCGATCGAAACACCGCATTTGGAATTGGCCTACAAGCCGCGCGATTTCACTGCGATGCGGGAAATGGGCGCGTCGTGGAAAATCATCACCGAAGACATTCCCGAACCCAAGGGAATTACCCTGCACGGAATCGATTCGTAATTGGCTTCAGCGAATCAACCGTCTTGAAGAATCCCGCTGACAACTTTTCCGGGTTGGCCGTCGAGCAGTGATTGCTCGCGGCCGGTTCGTTTGAACGTGAGCCGTTCGGGATCGAGGCCGAACAGGTTCATCAGCGTGGCGTGGTAGTCGTAATGGTTGACGACGTTTTCGACGGCGTGATGGCCGAACTCGTCGGTTGCGCCGTAGGTTCCACCGCGACGGAATCCGCCGCCGGCCACCCACATGCTGAATCCGTAGGTGTTGTGGTCACGTCCGACGCGCTTAGGTCCGGCGTCGTTCTGGACGACGGGGAGCCGTCCCATTTCGCCGCCCCAATGCACAACGGTGTTGTCGAGAAGGCCCCGCTGCTTGAGGTCTTTGACGAGGGCAGCGGCAGGTCTATCGGTTTTGCGGCAGGCCTCGGGAAGGCGGTTGCGGATGGTGCCGTGATGGTCCCAGTATTGATTCTTCGTGAAGACCTGCACGAATCGGACGCCGCGTTCGACGAGCCGCCGCGCGATGAGGCAGCGCATGCCATACTCTTCGCTATCGGGCTGATCGATTCCGTACATCTGCTGAGTGGCTTTGGTTTCCTTGCTGATGTCGAGCGCTTCGCGAGCAGCGGTTTGCATGCGGGCGGCAAGTTCGTAGTTGGAGATGCGGGCCGAAAGATCCGACACGCTGGGATGCTCGTCCTGGTGTTGTTCGTTGAGCCGCCTGAGGTAGGCGAGGTACTGCTGCTGCACTTTGCCGCGCAATTGAGGTGGCGGCTCAAGATTGAGAATCCGCGGCTCGCGGGGGCGGATCACCGTTCCCTGAAACAATGACGGCAACCACCCGTTGGACCAGTTGAGTACTCCTTCAACGGGAATACCCCGCGGGTCGCTCATAGCGACATAGGCCGGCAGGTTTTGCGTTTCCGCGCCAAGGCCGTAGGTTAACCAGGCACCGAGTGACGGTCGTCCGCGTTGCGTGCGGCCCGAGTTCAACGCGTGGATCGACTGGCCGTGATTGTTCACGCCGGTGTGCATCGAACGAATGACGCAAATGTCATCGACCACTCCGGCGATGCCGGGCAGTAATTCCGAAACCGGCGTTCCGCATTCACCATGCTTTGCAAACTTCCACGGGCTTCCCAGTACTTTCGTGCTGGCCTGTGCGGCGTTGTCGTACTTGATGGAACCGGGAAACTTCTGGCCGTCGAGCTTGTTGAGGATCGGTTTGGGGTCGAGCAGATCGACCTGACTGGGGCCACCCTGCATGAACAACGAAATCATCGCCGTCGCTCGTGGCTCGAAATGTGCGGGCTGCGATTCGAGACTGAATTCCAGCGGCTGCAGATTCGGCGCTTTTGCCGGCGCGGCAACAACCTCGTCTTGCTTCAACAACCATTGGAGCGCGAGCGGTGCAAGGGCGAACGCACTGGACGACAGAAATCGTCGGCGCGACGAATTGCAGTCGGCATCCGCTGTGGTCGCTATCGACTCTTGTTGGGCTGACATCATAATTATGGCCTTTTTGCCCGGATCAATCGACGTACAGAAAACGGTTGGAACTCAACAGGGCCTGACAGAAAGTTGCCATCGCCCGTCGTTGAATTGTCGCATCATCAGCCTGAGGCGATTGCTCGCGAATCGTCGTCCGCTGCAAATTGACGAACTGCTCGCCAGCCGCAATATCCGTGGCAGCAGGTTTCGTGGAAAATGCCAGCTTCCAGGCAAGCTTGATTTGGTCGGCCGTTTTCGGCCCCGCAGTGTCAATCAAGCGATGCGCGAAGTGTTGTGAGTATTCGACGGCGAAGTCGCTGTTCATCAGCATCAGCGACTGCGTGGCGACGTTCGACGAGTTGCGGCGTTCGCAGTTGGGGCTCATGTTGGGCGCGTCGAATGCCTCGAAGATGGAAAGCGTGCGACTGCGGCGAACCTGCACGTAGAGGCCGCGCCGGAATTCTTCGCCGTTCAACGGAATCGGTTTTGTCGGTTTGCGTTCCCCGTCGAGGTTTTCGATGCCCAGAATAATCTGGCCGACTTCGTCTTCCATAACAGGGACCGGCTTGCCATACAATTTGAGATTGAGTTTCCCGCTGACTGCGAGAACGGCGTCGCGGATCACTTCCGCTTCAAGGCGTTGGATGGGGAACCTGGTGTAAAGGCGATTATCGGGATCGGCAACGGTTGATGCCGCGTGACCGGCCGCCGACTGTCGATAGACGGCCGACGACATGATCAAGCGGTGAATGTGTTTGACTTTCCAACCGGAACGGACGAATTCGTCAGCAAGCCAATCGAGCAATTGGGGATGCGTTGGACGTTCGCCGAGAAAACCGAAATCGCCGGGCGAATCGACCAAACCACTTCCGAAGTGTCCCAGCCAAACACGGTTGACGATCACCCGCGCGACTAACGGATGCCGACCGTTGGTTAATTGCTTCGCCCACGCGAGACGACGTCCTGTGGTTGGCAGTGCGGCGTCGTTCTCTGGGATTTGACCCGGATTGAGAATCGAGAGATCGGCCGGTTGCAGTTGTTCCTTCGGCTGTTCGTGGTCGCCGCGGTGGAACAGAAAAGTGGACGGCACTTTGCCCGCCGTTTCGGCGAGGGCGCGAACAAATCCTTCCACCGGTTTGGTGGCGCGAATCTTGGCCGCCTTGTCCGAGAAGCGTTTCAAATCGTCGGCCGCTTTGCTCGCTCGGAGTTCTGCGGCCGCTTGTTTGTCGCGTTCCAGCTCGGCGGCAGCGTCGGGATTGAACTTGGCTAACGTTGCCAGGGTGACCGAGACGCCGGGATACTTTCCTAACAGTGCCACCTGTTCGGGAGTCCTGCCTTTGGCAGGTGTTTTCAACGCCGTTTCAACCTGCGCGCGACTTTCGGAAGCAATCTTTTCAAGCTCCCGGCGGGCCGTCTCTGCGACGAACTGCTTCTCTTTCACCTTTCGATCGACATCGAGCTTGCGCGCTCGTTCTTCGCGGCGGCGATCGTACAGGTACAGCGAGCCGACGCTGATTTTCGCGACGGTAGGGTATTCTTTCAGCAGAGACTCCTGAGCGGCGGTGCGATCTTTTGCGGCGGTTCGGTAAGCGGTGCGCATTAGTTTGCGAATCTCTTCGGGCAGCAACAGCAATTCTTCTTCGAGCGTTCGCGTGATGTAGACTTCGGCTTTTTGCAGGCGATCCTTGTCAACTTTGGCCGCATCGATTTCGATTCGCTTTGCGAGTTTGCGGTCGGCATCGGTATAAAGAGAGATGCGCCGCGAGGGCGGGGTCTTCCAGTTCTTCCAGTCGAAAGCGGGGCCGAAGATTGCACGCATCCGATAGTAATCGGCCTGTGGGATTGGATCGTAGCGGTGATCGTGACATTGCGCGCAGTTGACGGTGAGACCCAACAACGAGCTGCCGATGATTTGCATTGTGTCGGCGATGACCTGGTTGCGTGCGACTGGTTGGTCGATGCCGCCCGATGCCGTCCCGTCGGGTGCCATCCGCAGAAACCCGGTGGCCGTCAGTTTTTCGACGGCGTCGGCCGAGAGGTTCTTGTGCGGTTGCGGCACCATTTCGTCGCCGGCCAACTGTTCCTGGATGAACTGGTCGAACGGTTTGTCGGCATTGAAGGCGCGGATGACGTAATCGCGGTAGCGGTAGGCATCGGGGCGGACGCGATCTTCTTCGCTGTAGCCTTCCGAATCGGCATAGCCAACCACGTCGAGCCAGTGACGTCCCCAGCGCTCGCCGTAATGCGGCGAATCGAGTAAGCCGTCGATTAACTTTCCCCAAGCATCGGGGGACGTGTCGGCATCGAACTTGGCGATTGCCGCCGGAGTCGGTGGCAGACCGAGCAAGTCGAACGAGGCGCGGCGGAGCAACTTGCGGTCATTCGCAGCTGGCGCCAATTGATACGCTTGTTTGGCAGTCGGATCTTTCGGCGAGGCGGCTGCCCGCCGTTCGAGTTCTGCGACGATGAAAGCATCGATGGGCGTGAGGATGCGGCTGCGATCCTGCACCTCGGGAACCGCAGGACGTTTGACCGGTTGAAACGCCCAGTAACTGCGTTCGGCACGTGTGAAGATCGGGCCGTCGCCGACATTTTCCGGCTCGGGATGCTCGGTGGGAGCACCGGCGGCAATCCACGCTGCAATCCGATCGATGTTCTTCGCGGAGAGACGCTTGTCATCATCGGGCGGCATCTCACCCGATCGAATTCGTTCCAACAGCAGGCTGTCTCCGATTTTTCCCGGCGTGATGGCTGCCCCGGATTCGCCACCCTTCACAATAAATCGCCGCAGCCGCAGGTCGAGTCCGCCCTCTTTCTCACCCGTTTCGCCGTGGCATTGAAAGCAGTGTGCTTTAAAAATTGGGCGAATATCGGTTTCGTAGGTGGGGGATTTTTCGTCACCGTGGGCCACGTCAAACGGTGCGGCCAGCAACGCGAGAAGCAGACACCACGCGGATCGATGCATCATGTGATGACCAACGGCAGGAGGACAAGGCGGGAGATCGAAAGTTATGACAAAATAGTGCCAGTTGATTGTAAACCGCGACGAGACGGCTCGCAATGTGTGCTGGTTTCTTCCCGTGGTCACACGGTTGCTCGGTCAAGATTGACAGAACGCGATTGTGCGCAACCAGGGGAGAAGAGTCGCCGTTTCTTCTTTCTCATGGAGTGCAGAATCTCGTTCGTCGAGCAACATAGTCGCGCTTGCCCTTGCGGAAAAATATCGCGGTGCACACACTTCATGGGTAATAGCCCCTACCTCCTTGCGTCCTCACCGTCGAGAATTCCGGCAAGCATGAGGCACAACTCCTCCAGTGGATGTCCATTTTGACGATTCGTATGCGCAGCGTGAAGCGGCTCGACGGTTGTATTCGCGGGTTGGCGTGCGAGCGAATTGAGCGGACCGAAGGATTCGGTGGCCACGCGACTTCGTCGGAGTCCGCTATGCGATGTCGGGCAAGGGCAGCACGGCATCCAGCATTGAGCCGGTCGGGGGC
>Ga0209402_10002100_pt1 | contig 20490 bp, 8 predicted proteins | sample ArcticOcean_MG_C_3_FD_187437 | JGI IMG/M metagenome (GOLD analysis project Ga0209402, IMG submission 187437) | Marine microbial communities from western Arctic Ocean - ArcticOcean_MG_CB8_126 (SPAdes) (version 2) | ecosystem: Environmental > Aquatic > Marine > Oceanic | place: Arctic Ocean... | reverse complement strand
CAAAGTATTTCTGGAGGAAGTCTTCCAACTGGCACAACTATAGTTTCTATTAGTGTTGTTGGTGCTAGTAGTAATGGAACTATTATTGTTTCAAATGCAGCTGCATCAACTGCAACTGGTTCAACCTTTATTATTGCTAGTGAGTATGGAATAGCCGTTACGGATCATATAATATTTGAAGATGCTACAGAAGCTACAGATTCATACTCTGGAGCTCAAATACAATTAGAGACAGATACTTTTGAAAATTTGGGAGATCAACCAGATGATGGGCCTCACGATTTAGCATATGGATATTATGGTTCTAGTATAGATGCTGAAAAGGATGAGATTGTTAAAATTATAATGTACAGTAAAGGTTCGGGTTATGAAAAAATCCCAACTGTTGTGCCTACTAAATTCAGATTGAAATGGGGTACTTATGCACTTACTACTTCTGGAGATTTTGTAGCTGGTGAAACTATAACTCAAGCAGGAGGTGTAACAGGAACTATTGCAGCTGTATCTCCAGGCGTTATTAATATTGCGAGTCCAGTTGGTACTTTCGGAACTGTCACTACTACAGGAAGTACTAGTGGAGCTACAATGGTTCCTACATCCGTAACAACTCTTGGTTCTAATGCTACCTTTGTTGCATGGTCAACTTCTGGAATTGGTTCTGTTACAGGTGTAGAGGTTTCTCAATTTGGTACTGGATATGCTACTGCACCAGCTGTTACTGTTCCTGTAAAACTTCTTGTTACCAGAAACACAGCATTAGCAGAACCTACTGATGTTTCAGTCGCTGGAGCATTTTCTGTTGGAGATACTATAACAGGAGCAACTTCAAATGCTGTGGGTGTAGTAACTGCATGGGATAATACTCGACAAATTCTTACTGTTAAAATTACACAAGGAACATATATAAAGGGGGAAATTTTTACAAGGGGAGTAGCATCTAATTATGCAGTAGTATCAGAAACATCTCAATCCACATTATCTTCAACAATAGGAACTGTCGGTTCAACTGCTGGGGCGTTCAATAATGATAAGGGTAAGATTGGTGAATCTTTAATGAAGATTCAGGACTCATACTATTATCAAGATTTTTCATATGTGGTTCGTGTTGGTGCTGCAATTAAAGATTGGAGAGCAGAGATTAAGAAGTCTGTTCATCCAGCTGGTTTTGCAATGTTTGGTGAGGTAAGTATTACCAACAAAGTACAAATGAAACTTACCGTTCCAGTTTCGGGCATTACTACTGGTACTCCAGAACTTGCAAGTCTCTTTGAGGCAGTCATCACTACTGTTTTTGGTAGGAGACTTGGAACAGCAGATGATGGTACTACCCTATTAGGTTCAATTGAAATGAAGGGTACTACAGATCATGGTACTAGTACTCTGAAACGTGGTTATCATGTTGGACACAAAACACCACTAACTATAGATATAGATTCAGTTACAAGAATAGGTACTATTGCAACAGTTGAGACTAAGGGGCCACATGGAGTTGAGGTAGGAGAATTAGTTCAAATTACAGGCGTAACAACTGCTGGATATAATGGAACTTATGAAACAATTTCTGGACAATTTACTGCTACAGGAAATACAACTAGTGGTTCTACATCGGTTACTAATATTACCACAACAAATATAAATGCATCGACACTTCATAGTATTACTGGTAGTGGAATTACAGCAAATGTTACAAGAGTAAATTCTATTACTCAAGCAGGGTCTAGTAATAATGGTACGATTGTATTAACTCATCCAGCTACAGCTAGTGCAACTGGTGTGACCTTTACGATTACTCCTATATCAGTAGACCAATTTAAGATTACGGTTGCCGCTGGACTCGCAACTCCAGCAGTATTAAGTTCTGTAGCAAGTGTACTATTAATATCTCCGTTTGATAATTCAACAAGGGATCTGACAATGAGATCCCATAAGGATATAAGTGTATATCCAATTTATGGGGGATGGTCAAGTTTACAGAAAAATAGATATGGTCTTGGCCCAAGACAATCAAATGCAACAAAGTATATGTGGGCATCACCAGCAATTGCAGACACTACTCCTTCAAGGATGAATAATATTTCATATGCATATCCTAATATAATAAGAAGGGGTTCACCAGAAACAGGAACAGACAATGTAGATGCAGGGTCTGCTGGTGTATATGATACTACTATGGAATATACTAATATTCAGATTGGTGCTCATGAATCAGATGTACATATGAGGATTTCAGATTTTGCAGATGTACGAATAATAGATACAGTAAGAGCATTAAGAACTGTAGGAGAATCTGGAACACCAGATATGGAAAATAGTGGAGATGATATAGATTGTATTCTAATGGAAGATGGTTCGTATGAAGCATATGAAGAGAGTGAGGGAAATATGATGCCATTAGAATCAAGAAAGATATGGAATGTTCCACCACCCTCGTATATTAGACTAATAACAGCATAACAGAGTTGTATAACTCTTATAAATATTTTAACAAGATTTAAACAAAGGATTTTAAAATGGCAGCGATTATTACTTCAAAATTTAGGTTTCACAATGCCGAGCAATTTAAAGAATCATTTTCAGAGTCTGTCGCAACCAATTACTACCTTTTTATTGGTAGACCCTCTGCATTTGCTACAACAACAACTGGTGGAACAGATTCGGCACCACCTACTCCTGTAGATAATCGTAGGTCAGAAGCATATGATTGGGATGATATGCTTGCAGCCAAAAAGATAGATACCACAGGTGTTACTCACGCAATCCCACGCAGAGATTTGGATATTTCAGGTGCAACTACATACGATATGTACAGGCCGAATTATTCATCAGCTAATACTGCAACCTCAAGTGCAACTACTTTATTTGATTCAACATTTTACTTTATAACTTCTGCATATAGAGTCTATAAGGTTTTAGATAATGGTGGCGTTGCTTGGGATGCAGCCGCACCAACATCAACAGCTTCTTCACCATTTACTGTCGCAGTAACAGGAGGAAGTTATACTCTGAAATATATGTTGACTTTAACTACAACTAATGTTCAGAATTTCTTAACGCCAGATTTCATACCTGTATCCATTACACCAGAATCGGGTAATGCATTAGTAGATGGTAGATTAGATATTGTCAAAGTAACTACCGCTGGAACTGGACAGAATAATAGTGCAACTTGGGCTATTGCAGCTGATAGAACAGTAACAAATGTTCCTATTCGTGGAGATGGTACTGGTGGATTATGTACAGTAACTATTGGAGGAAGTAGTGGAAGTTCCGGCGGAGCAATAACTGCTGTTGCCGTTACAGCAAATGGTACTAAATATACTCATGCAAATATTATCGCAGCTGATATTATAGATCAACATACTCTTCAACAAACATCTTCTGTATTAAGTTTTACTACTAGTCCAGTATTAGAAGTTATCATCGGCCCAGATGGAGGACATGGTTCCAATCCTGCAAAGGAGCTTGGAGGTCATTTTTGTTTGATGGATGTTAAACTACAACAAACTGAAGGTTTTGACTTTTCAGTAGTAAATGATTTTAGACAACTTGGAATTGTTCGTAATCCATATTCGTATGCAACTACTTCTAGTTTTACTGGTTCAACAGCACGACAAACTTATGCAATAAAACTTGCAAGCAATTCAGGCACATTTGTAGTTGATGAAAAGATTTCTCAGACAATCGCAGCTGTTTCTCTTACTTCAATTGTATCTTCTGCAAATGGACAAGTTATGACTGTAGTTACTAGTGCAGTTCATAAACTTAAAACTGGACAAATGGTAAAAATTATTGGAGGGGCATTTCCAGGCAGCGGTAGTGCAACAACTAATGGACATCAAGGAACACATCATATTACTGTAACAAATACAACTACTTTTACTTACACTATTGCATCTACAAGAGCAGTCGATGTTTCCACAACGTGTACAAATAGTCCTACACATACCTATACAACATTCATCCCACAGGCAGTTGTTGTGGAATATGATACTACTAATAATATTTTGTTTTATGTACAAAATGCATATGATAATCAAGGAACTGATTCAACATACAAACAGAAGATTCCTTTTAGTGGTAACAGTACAATAACAGGTGCTACCTCAAGTGCAACTGGTGTTCCAGATACCGCAAATAGTAGTACATACAATAATACAGTATTCGTTAGTGGATATACAAATCCTGAACTACAACCAGATTCAGGTGATGTAATTTATATAGAAAACAGAAAACCGATTAGTAGAGCTTCTGACCAAACAGAAGATGTTAAATTAGTTGTTGAATTTTAAGAAATAAAATGCAAAAAACAGATTTAAATGTTTCGCCATATTATGACGATTTTAGTGAAGATAGTTTATTCCATCGAGTATTGTTTCGCCCTGCCTATTCAGTACAGGCTCGTGAACTTACTCAGATGCAGACTATTCTTCAGAACCAGATAGAAAGAATTGGTTCTCACTTTTTCAAAGAAGGTGCAGTAGTAATTCCAGGCCAAACTGGATTTGACATTACCTATTCTTATGTGAAATTACAAACAACATTTACAGTTAGTGGAACTACACATACCGCAGAAAATTTCAGAACAAGTTTAGTAGGAACAAAACTTACAGGTGTAACTACTGGTGTTATTGCAAAAGTTATTAATACCTCAGCTGCAGATGGTTCTGATGATCTTACTGTATTTGTTAAGTATGAATCTTCAGGAACAGTTGCTGGTGGAACAACTAAGACAGTTTTTGGTAATGGTGAATCATTAACTACTGATACATCAATAGCTTATACTTCAGGTGGTTCAACAGTTACTATTCCAGCGGCAGGACAAGCCGCACTTACCGCAGCTTCTGCTGCCACAGGAGTAGGTTCTTCTACAAGTGTTCAAAAAGGAATCTTTTACATTCGTGGTGCATTTGTTCAAGCCCTCACACAAACAATTATCCTAGACAAATATTCTAATAGTCCTTCCTACCGAATTGGATTTTCGGTAACAGAATCCCTAGTAACCCCCGAAGAAAATACTGGACTTCTCGACAATTCAACTGGAAGTACTAACTTTGCAGCCAAGGGAGCTCACAGATTAAAATATTCACTTACCCTTGCAAAGAAAGCTCTTGGTACTGCTGATGACGCTGACTTTATTGAACTACTGACTGTCAAATCGGGAAGGGTTCAGTCTCAAGTTCGTGGTACAGAATACTCAGTCCTTGAAGATACACTTGCTCGAAGGACATTTGATGAATCTGGTGATTATGTTGTCAAAGGATTTGATATTGATATGAGAGAACATTTTGATGATGGTCTTAATGATGGAGTTTATAGTCTTGCAGATGGTGGAGATTCTTCAAAGATTGCAATAGGACTTTCGCCAGGTAAAGCATATGTTCGTGGATTTGAGATAGGTACTCTTTCCCAAACATTCATTCCTCTAAATAAGGCACGAACAACCGCCTTTGTTCAAAATAGTGCAACTACGTTTAGTGCTGGTAATTTTGTTGTGGTTGAAAATGTTTTTGGAACTCCAGATATTACCGCAGATGGAAATGATAGTAAACCATTTAAGGAAGTGCAATTGCGTGACCAGAGGATGCCTGTTACTCATGTAAAAGCAAACTTTAATGCTAGTGCAACAACTTTTACTGTTAATTCATCAAATCATATGCCACAAACTGGTTCTTTTATTGTTCAGATTGGAACTGAATTAATTAAAATAGCATCTGCATCTATTACATCAATTAGTGGTGGGGAAGGAATTGCAACTTTAACTGTTCTTACTGGAACTCCAACTGGACATGGTTGGGGAGGAACTACCCCGGCTGGTCATGTCGTAGATGATCCAGTTTATATTTGGGGTTTAGATTTGTCTCAAGGTACTAGAACTACTGATAAATCAAGACCATTCTCAGCATATGCACACGCAACAGCACAATGGGCAGTTACACCCCCAGCAAAAACAATAGGTGTAGCACGAACTAGAGCCTTTGAACATCTTTCAGGAACAGAAGGAACAGAAATTACTGGTGCTTATACTAGAGAAGGAAAATTTCAACATTATCTATTTGATGTTCGGATGTTAGCAAAGTTGACTTTGCAAGATACCCACAAATTTACTGCAACTAATTTTTTACATAACGGAGCAAGGGTTAAAGGTTCATCAACTGGTGCTACAGGAATAGTTTATATTGCCCCACAGGATATAAAATTAACAGGACAAACTTGTACTCCAGCATCTGTATCAACTGGCGTGATAACAACAACCGATACTGGCGGACTTGAGCCGGGAATGGGAATTTCTGGTACAAATATTGCAGCTGATTCTTATATAGCATCAGTAGATAGTCTAACTCAATTTACAACAAGTGTAACTTCTGGACATACTGCATCACAAACAACTGCTGCTATAATTGGAAATGCAGCTGATTCTGATGATGGAACTAAATTGGATGAGGGAACAACTTTCCATATTATTCAAACTACAGGAACCTTTGCTAAAGGTGAAACTATTACAAGTAATATTACTGGTGATTTAGCAACTGGTGGAACTTTAGATGCTACAGCAACTCCTACATATTATGGTTTTAATGAAACTCATTCTATCTTTGGTGTAAATTCTCAAAATAGATCATACATTGCAGACCTTGCTTTAAGGGATACCAAAAAATTAACAGGAACGGTTAATGTCTCAGGAGCAACTGGTACAACATATACTGTTCAGGGAACGAATACACAATTTGCTTCTGACCTTAAAGTGGGAGATTGTTTTGAGGTTGCACATGGTACTACTCAAGCATTAGCAAGTGCTAATAAGAGAATGACTGTTAAAAAAATTACTAATAATACATCGTTAATAACTGAAGAAATATTTGGTGGTTTAGGTGGTACTACTCCTGTTCAAAATTCTATAATGACTAGGGTTAGAGCTAAGATTGAAGAACAGGAAGAATTAGTAATGATTTCTAAACTTCCAAAACAAACAATTAAAACATTAAAGGCCGCAGAACTTAACAATAAAGTAGATACTACACTTAAAGTTCGTAGACAAGAAACAAAACTCTTGCAAAGTGGAGTTGGGTCTGTTACTCTACCTGAAGGAGAATCCTTTGTATCTGTTACTGATGATGATTATGTTATAAGTGTTGTTGCAGAAAGTACTACTGCATCTACAATGAAGTATCCTGTAGGAACAATGTTGAAACCAACTACGGATGCTACAGATGAATGTTATCTTAATAAAGGAGCTCAAACTATAACTCTCAATCTAGCTGGTGGCTTAGATACAACTGTTAAATTTACATATACCCTAAAGATAGGAACGGCTAGTGAAAAAACTAAGACGCTCCAACCAATGAATACTCTTAATATTACTTCTGCATCTGGTGGAATTTGGGGAACTAATTATAAAGATGAAGAAATTACATTAACTAAAGCAGATATTTTTAAGGTTCGTGGAGTTTATATGTCAGCAGATTCAAGTACTGCAGCTCTTGCTCCAACCATGACATATTCAAGTAGTTCTGGTGGTAATGTTACTTCTGATGAAATTTTCCAGGCTGGTGAAAAAATTACAGGAAACAATGGTTCAATTGCTAGAATTATATCTGGTGGTACTTCGGGTTCTACAACTGCAACAGCCACATTTACTTATCTTACAACAAAAGTATTTACTGTAGGAACTACACTCACTTCAGCACAAAATACTTTTACTTATATACTGACTACTACAGCTGTTACAGCTGGTGATGAAAATATTTTGAGTAACTATCAATTTGATTCTGGTATGCGAGATACATTCTATGATATTGGTAGTATTACAAGAAAGTCAGGGGAAGCTCCACCATCTGGAAGATTGTTGATAGTGTTTGATTATTTTACACATGGTGCAGGAAATTATTTTAGTGTGGATTCATATCCAGTAGGAACATCTGCAACAAGTATTACTTATGATGAGATTCCTTTGTTTTCTGCTCAGAGAGTAGATCCAGATACTATTTCACCAACTGGTGAATATGATCTTAGAGATGCAATAGATTTCAGACCAAGACTTGGTGATTATAATATAGCTAATGTATTTAATACTGGTTCATTTTCTACTACACCATTTTCTTTTGCAATGAGAAGTTCTGGCGTAACTGGTGCTAATGGATTTGAAGCTTCAAACGCTTCATTAGTCGATGTCCCAAAAACAGATGATACTTTTGATGCATCTTTCAATTATTATTTACCACAAAATGCAGCCTTATGGTTAGACTCTGAAGGAGATTTTAAAACAGTAGTAGGTGCAGCCGCAGAGAATCCAGAAAATCCTGTAGGTCTTGAAGATGCGATGCAGATTGCAGAATTTAGAATTCCTCAATATACCTTTGCACCTTCAGATGTTGGTATGCGAAGGTTAAAGAATCGCAGATTTACTATGAGGGATATTGGTAAGATTAGTGAAAGAGTTGAAAACTTAGAATATTATTCTCAACTGAATATGTTAGAGAAGGATACTGAATCTTATCAAATACAAGATGCTGATGGTTTAGATAGATTTAAGAATGGATTTATCGTAGACAATTTTACAGGCCATAGTGTGGGGAACGCCCTACATCCAGATTATTCTAACTCTATGGATATGGCTAATGGTATTCTAAGACCAGAGTTTAAACATAGAATGTTGACTTTGGAAGAGAATGTTTCTACTGATGCACTTAGAACTGCAGCTGGGTATCAAAAGACAGGAGATTTATTAACCCTTCCATATTCTGAAGTAGAAATGGTTAATCAACCATATGCTTCCAGAATAGAAAATGTAAATCCATTTAATGTTATGGCCTGGATTGGTTCTATTGACCTTGATCCTTCTTCAGATATTTGGAAAGATACTAGTCGTATGCCTAACCTTGTTATTAATCGAGAAGGAAATTATGATTCCTTTATTGCACGAAACGGAGGTAGTGCAGTCAATACAGTTTGGAACGAATGGGAAACTTTCTGGACAGGAACAAAATCAAACTCAGTAGAGTGGAGAGATCCATCATGGAATAATGCAAGAGCGGTAGTTCCTTTCAGAAGAGTTATGGAAACTACAGTTACAACAACTACATCAAAACAATCAAGACAAGGTGTTCGTACTGCAATTACTCCAAGAATTGATCATGAATCTAAAGGGGATAGAGTTGTTAGTACAGAAATTCTTCCTTATTGTCGTGCTAGAACTGTTAATTTTACAGCGAAAGTTTTCAAACCAAGAACGAGACTATTTGTATTTTTTGATAATGTGAATGTAACACAATATGTTACTCCAACACCCCCTTATATTAATAAATACACATTAAGTAATGGAGCTATTACTAATTCTGCAACAACAATCACCGTTGATTCTACTGGTTTATTTGATACTAGTGGGTCAATTACAATAGATAGTGAAATTATTACATATACTGGAAAGTCTGGTACTACCTTTACTGGATGTACTAGAGCTTCAGGTGCTGTTGCACATGATGATAATGTATATGTTTATAAAACAGGTGTCGCAGGAGATCCACTTATTACAGGAGCCACAGGAAAATGTGCTGGAGTATTTAATATACCAGATCCAAACATTTCTGGAAACCCTGCATTTAAAGTAGGTGAAAGAATTTTCAGATTAACTTCTGATATAACAAATGGTATACTCTCTGGTGATACAGATACCGCTGGTGAAACAACTTATTTTGCAAAGGGGCTTCTTGATAACATTCAGGAAACTATTATTGCAACTAGAAACGCTAGTGTTAGTAGTAGTACTCTTGAGCAAGGTCGAGTCGTTTCTTCCACAAGGTCATCTGATAAACAAGTTGGATGGTGGGATCCAGTTGCACAATCGTTCTTGATTGATGTTAAGGGCGGTGCATTTGTAACTTCTGTAAATTGTTATTTCCAATCAAAATCAGAAACAGTACCACTACAATGTCAAATGCGTACAATGGTTAATGGTTATCCATCAACAACCATTCTACCATTCGGTACAGCTTCAGCTGAACCTTCAGAAGTTCAAATATCAGAGGATGCTTCATTACCTACTTTATTTACTTTTCCTTCACCAATATATTTACAGCAAGATGTAGAGTATTGTTTTGTCATCATGGCAAACACACAAGATTATTTGATATGGTTATCACATATGGGAGATGTAGAAGTCGGTGGAACCAGAACTATTTCTGACCAACCATATGCTGGAGTATTGTTCAAATCTCAAAATGCATCTACATGGTCAGCTGCACAAATGGAAGATTTAAAGTTTAGTATTAATCGTGCTAGTTTCTCAACATCTTCTGGTGTAGTGACTTTACAGAATCAAGCAATACCATCAGCTGCGTTAGGACAGTCACCAATTATAACAATTAAAACTAAGGCGTGGATTAAGGTAAGACATCTTAATCACGGAATGTATGCTGGTGCTAGTAATTATGTAACTATTTCTGGATTATCTGGAAATGTTACTACAAGTGGAGGAGCTTTTAATATTACTGCTTTTAATAAAACTTACACAGCAGGAAAAATATTAGAAGTTGGAATAGATCATTATATTTTAGATGTATCTGCGGAATTAACTGGAAGTGTTACGTTTACAGAATCAAAAGTAATGGGTGGAGCTATTGGATATGCAACTGAAAATTATATGATGGATACAGGAAAAGTAGTTTTACAATTGATGGAAATTGCTGGTTCTGATGTTACAACTAAAATTAGAACTACTACTGGAACTAGTGCTTCTAACACAGAAGGATATTCTGGTGGAAATGAAACCTCATTTAATATTCTTGCAGGATCATCAGCATTGGAAGTATCACCAAATGAAAATGTTGATTTTTTAGTACCAACAATGGTAGCCTCTCAAGAAAATGAGGATAATCAGATGAGTGGTAATAAGTCATTTGAAGTACTTGCAACTTTGAGTACAGGGGTTGAAAATATTACTCCTGTAATTGATACACAACGCATGGGAATGATTTGTGTCCAAAATAGAATAAACAATATTAATGTAATTACAGATTTATATTCTGGCCCAGTTACCACAGCCGATTCAGAAGTTTTTGCAGATGCATATAAACCTAAAACAGCTGCACAGGGTGATGCAAATGTCGCTGTTTATATTACACGAAAAATAAGTTTAGCAAATTCTTCAACCTCATTGAAAGTAATGTTTGATGCAATATTATTCAGTTCAGCATATATTGATGTATTCTATAAAGTTCTAAAGTCTGATGATACTACTGCCTTTGACAATATTGAATGGGTATTAATGACTATTGATAAAGGTGTTTCAGAATCTACGGATTATAAAAACTTTAGAGAACGAACCTATGAAGTATCTGGACTAGATGGATTTATTGCATTTGCTGTGAAGATAGTAATGCGTGGAACTAAGTCTACAGAACCACCTTTCATTAAGGATTTCCGTACAATCGCATTAGCATTATGACACAGAAAGTGGAAAGTCATCCTGAATTATCAAGGGATGAATATAGTAAAGCTGTTACAAATGTAGATAATGATGCATATACAAAATATATGAATGGAGCTGTTGTTAGGAAACAACGTAATGCAGTTTTAGAGAGTAACACAGAAGAAATAAATAGTTTAAAAGAAGATGTGTCGGAGATAAAGGATATGCTTCGACAAATAATAAGTAAACAAAATGGCAACTAGAACTACAGAATCAACAAATACTTTAGAAACCTTTAGAGTTAATTTCAATGGGTTGGTAGATGATATAGGAAATGTAACTGTATCTTCAGCTGGAGATCAACTTAGTACAATTGCAACCACAGTTGTAGGAGCTATCAATGAAATTTTTGCAGGATTTAATTTATCATCACAAATAAGTGGTGAAGCTGACAACTTTATACAATCATCCAATGCAGAGACTTTAAATTTAATAGGTGGAACAGGTGTTCATGCTGGCTCAGAGACATCCAATATAGTCACAGATATAACAGCAGATGATACAATGTCATTTTTATTAAATGATACTTTACTTGGTATAACAAGTGTACAATTAAACTTAATAACCCCTTTAGGAAATGGTACTCCTGTATCCACAGATCCAGTTGTATTCGGTACAGCTCTAGATGGTTCAGGAACAAATTACAATGTAAAATTTGCAAGTCCCGGCGATGCCAATATTGATTTTGGTTCAACTCAAGGGTTTGCTGCAGCAATGTCAGTTGCGTTAGGATGATAATAAAAGATTATAAATATAATAAGAACTTGGAGTAAACAATGGCCAACAATTTTAAGAACGCTGTCAAAAGAAATATATCAGCTGACAGTACTTTACCAACAACAATATATTCAGCACCAGACTCTAAAAAAGCAATTGCTATAGAAATCGATGTTGCAAACAAAAGCACAGCTGGTGTTGTAGTTACAGTACAATTAGAAGATGAGAGTGCAAACCTAGCAGGAACTACTGCACAACAAGTCAGTACTGTAGCAACAGATGCTACAGGAAATTTGACAACCGCCGCAGTTCATGGTTTAGTTTTGAATGATAGAATAATATTTACAAATGGTACAGATCCTAGTTTCACAAATGCTTCATTACCACCTAGTGCTGATGCTGCTCTTTCAGAAACTAGAATGTATTATATACAAAAAATACAATCAACAACTATAATTAGAATTGCAGAAACTAGAAATGCATCAAGTGCATTAACATTTGACACTAATGGTGCTTCAGTTGTATTCACAAAAATTCATATAGCTGATGTAATTAAAGATGCACCAGTACCAGTAGGTGGTACATTAAAAGTTATTTCTGGCCAGAAGTTAGTATTAGAATCTACAGCGGTTGGTAATAACGATAAGATTTATGCATACTGTTCATCTGCAAATAACGTAGATTGCATTGCATCTGTATTAGAAGATGTCTCATAAGGAAAACAAATGTCGTATATAGGAAATCAATCTGAGAATAAAGTAAGTCCTGCTTTCATGAGGGAGACATTATCTCCCGATGGATCAGCGACATATTTTGACCTATTACATGATGTTCCTGGCTATAATGCAGAAACCCTTTTAGTCACAGTCAATAATGTTATTCAGGAACCAGTTAATGCCTATACCATTATCAATGATGCAAATCTCAGACCTCGCAGATTAAACTTTGGTGTGGCTCTTGCATCTACAGATTCACTCTATGTGGTTCATCGTGGTTCAGGAGAACTTTACCATACACCGCCTGCAAATTCTGTAGGAGCTACTGCATTACAAGACAACTTGAAATCTGGAAATGTAGATTCATTTACTGCAACGGCAGGACAGACTGCATTTACATTATCCGAAATACCTCTTAATGCAACTTCAATTAATGTATATGTAAATGGTATATTTCAAAAACCAACTACAAACTATACAGTCACAGGAAGTTCAACAACCCTGACATTATCTAGTGGAATATTACTCAATGATGAAGTAGATGTTCATCACAATACAATCAGATCTACTGTTTCTCATGTTCCAGATGGTGGAGTAACAACTTCAAAAATTGCAGATGCCGTTGGTATTGAGGATTCTTATTTTAAAATTCCATCAGTCACAACTACTCAAAGAGATGCATTAACTGCAGCTGTTGGTATGATAATATACAATACTACTCTTGGTATAATGCAACAGTATAATGCACAAGGATGGGCTTCAATAGATTCACCCCCTACAGTTTCCTCATTAAATTATCCTGGCGATGATACCGCATTAGATACTGTAGGTGAATTTAATCTTACAAGTTCCACTACTGCAAGTGGAGATGCAACAATAACAGTATCCGCTACTACTAATTTAAAACAAGGTATGTTGATTACTGGAACTGGTATTCCTTCTAGCGCAACTGTTTTAACTATAACAGATAGTACTCATTTTGAACTTTCTGCAAACGCTACTGCAACTGGAAGTGCTAATGTTACATTAACCTGTAACACACAAACCCTTGTAATTACTGGTACTAATTTTCAAACTGGTGCAACTGTTACGATTGATGGAACTGCTCCTAGTATAGTAACAAGGAACAGTTCAACCCAAATTACTATTACTGGTACTCCTGCAAAGACAGCAGGAACTAAGGTTAATGGTTTGGTAGTAACTAATCCAACAGGTTTGTCAGGAAGTATTGATATTGACTATAGTGCTTTACCTGCTTGGACAACTGCTTCTGGAAATGTTTTAACTGCTTTACCTTCAACAATCTCTACAATAGACCTAGCCGCAACAAGTGCAACTTCTTATGCAATAACATCTGGTGCATTACCTACTGGTTTAGCAATGAGTACATCTACTGGTGATATTACAGGAACCATGAGTGGTACTGCCGCAACTTATAATTTTACTGTTAATGCAACAGATGCACAGGCACAAAGTTCTCCTAGATTATTTAATATCATACTGAATTCTCCTAAAGGAATTTCTGTAACAGGTGGGACATTAACCACAGATGGTGATTATAAAGTTTATCGATGGGTTAATGTTACACAAGCTAGTGCCTTTACTATTTATTCGTCACACTCCGGTTCAAGTCAATGGGAAATAACAAACGATTTGTTGGATTATCTTGTTGTTGCAGGAGGAGCAAGCGGAGGAAGTAATGGTACATCTGGTGCCGCTGGCGGTGGTGGAGGTGCAGGAGAAATGCTTTATGTCACAAGTTGGACACCAACCCTTGTTGCACATGATATAATTGCAGGAACAGGAGGAGCAGCCCCTGTCGCAGGTGCTCAAGGAGTTGATGGAGTTGATACAAAGATTAATATTAATGGTGGATCAGATATAAAAGTTATGAATGGTGGGGGTGGTGGAGGTAGAGGACACTCAACTGGAGTAGGTAATGCAGGTGGTTCTGGCGGTGGTGGTACTGGTAATGGTGGTGCTGCTGGTGGTGCATCTTCAAAATTGGGTGCTGGATTAGGAAATGCTGGAGGTACTGGATATGCCGCAGCTGGTGGAGGTGGAGGCGGTGGTTCTGCTTCTGTCGGTGCTAATGCTTACAGTAATGGTGGTGGAAATGGAGGCACAGGAACATCTAATTCAATAACAGGATCAGCAGTAATTTATGCAATGGGTGGTGGAGGTGCTGGATATGCCGCCGCCGATAACTTTGGGCTTGGTGGAGGAATAAGTGCAACTACATCTGGTAATGGCGCTTCTCCTGTTGGTAATAATAATGGAGTTGCGGCAACCACTACATATCCCGGCTCTGGAGGTGGTGGAGCTTCTTATGATGCTTCTGGGGCTAATGAAGTTGGAGGTGCTGGTTCTGCTGGTGTAGTTATTATTAGATGGAAATTTCAGTAATTAAAAATTAAAAGGAAACAAACATGACAAGAGTAATAGAGATAACAAATGTCTGAAGGATACATAGGATTAGCACCATCATACGGTGTATTTCAGAAACAAGTCATTGCAGGAACAACTGCATCGATTTATGACTTGGATTTTGATGTAGTTCAATCGACACAACTGTTTGTTTCTCTTGATGGTATCGTACAGGAGCCAGACTATGCATTTTCCATAGGGAGAAGTGCAGCTGGACAAATGCAGATTACTTTTGCAGAGGCCCTTACAGTAAATACTGCAACTGGAAATACTACTCAAAACTCTGCAAGTCTTACTAACATTACAACTACGAATTTTAATGTAGGTTCAGCAATCTCTGGAACAGGGATACCAGCAAGTACTTTTGTAAGTGCTATTGCAACAGCAGGAACCTCAAGTAACGGAACATTAACCCTTTCCAATAATGCAACAGCTGCAGGCACAGGAGTCACCTTCTCTAGTGGTGCAAGAGTCTTTGTAGTCTATCTTGGAAAACAATTACTTACTCCATCAACTACTGATGATGCAACCGTACCATTGGTGGAACACCAGAATGGAGATGGATCAACAGTTGCTTATAGTTTAACCAGAACACCCCCAAATCAAGCAAGTATCTTGGTATTCGTGGATGGTGTTTTCCAGAGGGGTTCAGGAAATGCATATACACTTTCTGGATCAACAATTACTTTTACAGGGGCTCCGCCTACAGGAACGAATAATGTTACAGTACATTATGTAGCAACTCAGAACAATTCAGTTCCTACAGTCGTAGATGCTTCGATAACAAATGCAAAATTAAGTCTTGATTATACCGATTCAACATACAGGGCTCCAACTATTGATAACTCATTTGCAGCCGCAACCAAGACTATAAAACAAATTAGTACTACAAGATACTATGGGGTGAATGATGTCTTAGTACTCTTAAACGGAATTTGTCTAATACCAACAACTGACTATACAATCAGTACTACGACACTTACATTAGTCGAGGGTGCTCCGGCCGCCGCTTCTAGTTTAGTAGTACGTTATCTTGCACTATAAATATAAGAAATAGGAAACAATGGCAGTAACAACTAACACACGAAAACTCGCAGCTCTATTGGGAGCAAGTGGTGCAGGAATAGGTACTGACGGACTCATGCAACCAGCTGGAATTGATGCAGATATGGCATCTCAAGCAGAGTTGGATGCTCTGGAAACTGAGACTGATGAGATGCGAACTAATCAAGCAATCATAGCTATCAGGCAAGCAGCAGACCATAATGATGTAAAGTATAGTCTCCAAGACAGAATCATAGATAATTATTATGATGCTTCAGGAATAGATGCTACACCTTCTACTAATCATGTATTAGCTTCTGGTGTTTATGCAGGTTCAGTAGCTGTATCGGGCATATCTACTATAACTGGTGGTGGTGGTACTGCGGCAAGTGGCACAACTGGTGGTGCAGGTGGTACTGGTTCGGGTGGTGCATCTCATGGAACAGGAGGAGCAGGAAGTTCTGGAGTGGGTTCAGGTACAATATCTCGTGGTGGTAATGGTTCTGGTACTATTACTGGTGCTGGTGGAGGTAGTGGTGGTCAAGGAAGTGCCGCTACTCTTTCTGCTGAGCAACCTATAGGTGGAAATGGTTCTGCCGCTCACTATACTGGTGGTGGTGCTGGTGGAGGAACAGATTGGGATGGAGTCACCGGTCAAGCAGCTGCGGCTGGTGGAACTGGTTATAAAGCTGGAGGAATTGGCGGGACAATGGATGCTTCTGCCGGAGATGGACTTGGAGAAGGTGGTGTTGGAACTACTTATGGTGGTGGTCAAAAAGGTACAGATGGATCATCGAGAAAAAATGCTGGAGGTGGTGGCGGATGGCCCGGAGGAGGCGGAGGAGGAGTCGGTGATCAACAAAATTCAAATACTGGTGGTGGTAGTGGAGGTGGTGCTACAGGTGGTGTTATTATTACATATACTGACTCAAGTAATGTTGCACAAGCTATAAAGAAATTTAATGGTACATCATATACAGTACCTTCTGGTGCTACTAATTTGATACTTTGGGCTATTGGCGGTGGTGGTAGTGGTGCTGGCGAGTCAGGTGGGGCAAGCTCAAGTGGAGGTGGTGGAGGTGGAGGAGGTGTATCCAAATCTGCTACTCTCGCCCTTGCTGGAGGTATAGTTGTTAATTATGTGATTGGTGCAGGAGGTGCCCGTACTACATCAACAACAGGAAATAATGGTGTGTCTACCACAGCTACTACAGCTGACTCAGATACACCAGGCAGTTTAACCCTTCAATCCACAGACACAGCCGCAGAAGCGGCTCCTACCAAAGCACACATGGTTACGTTGATAGAAGATTCGGGAGGAACACCAGCAACAATAAATACTGATATTAAAGGATATATTTCAAGAGATTCAGGAAGCACTTTCATAGAAGGAACATTGGTTGATGAAGGTGATTGGGGAACAAACAAGAGAATCCTAGCATTTCACGATTTATCTTTTACAGGAGCAAGTGGAACTGCAATGTGTTACAAAATCACCACACATAATCAATCAACAAGTAAAGAAACAAAAATACACGCAACCTCAATAGGTTGGAAATAATAAAAAACAATGGCAATACGAAGAACATTAGCACAATTTTCAGATGAGATAGTCGCAGCAGATATTGCAGCCAATGCAGTAGGTGCATCAGAACTTGCAGATGATGCAGTAGATACGGCTGCGATTGCAACGAATGCTGTAACTGCAACTGAAATAGTAGCAGGGGCAGTAACAGAAGCAAAACTTAATGCAGATGTTACTGATGGAAGTGCAATTATTACTGGTGTAAAACCTCACATCATCACAGATGTGTTGTATCCTGCTGTTGCTAATGTAATGTTAGATGGTACTACTGCATTATCTGCTGTTACAACTGGCCCGAATAGTTCTACTGTTGCATCTAGTAAATACGGAACAGTACAGTCTGACGGAAGGATGTACTACTACACAGACATCAAAGGAAGCAAGCCAATCAAAGACCCTAGAATTGGTAGTCATTTTGGAAGTCAGAGACATAAGTTTAAGTCAATGCAACAGTTAGAACAGGAGACTGCAACTCATGGTGAAAATGTTTATAGTATAGATGGTAGAAATTGGGCAAGAGCAGTTGGAGATTGGGTTTATCAGAATGGGGCTCATGGAGTATATTTACAAGGAGATAATGCAGGTGCGGCAGATTTTACTTGTTACATAGAATATACAGGATATTTTAATCGTTCTAATTTTATAGCTACGAGTTATGACGATACTATAATGAATATCTCTATTGATGGTGTAGTTACCTCAAATTTTACTGGAAATGATACTACTGTTAATTCTCCTTTAACTGGAAGATTTGTTGATGCTGGTAGTGTAATTAACCTACCTTTTACTCCAACATTAGGTATTCATACAGTTAGAATTGGGGGTGATAGCAACCAACTTCTAAGACTTTATGGCATAGAACTAATAGCCCAAGACACCACATCAACTACAACCAAATCACAGATACAGATACCAAGTCAAAATGTAGTATCCTACGGAAAGAAGTTTACAGTCTCAGGGACACCACACTACAATCCATTTGCATTTAAGACTGATGGATCAACTGTATGGGCTTCTGGCGCACATAATGGTACTGCATGGCCTATAGGAACAGGTTCTAGTACCAATATTGATACTGCAACTTCACTAGGTTTAGCGGCATGGTTACACAGTTCCAATTACTATAAACCTTACAATGGAGGAAGAGTAGTTAAGTGGGTTGCTAATGATGGAACGATTAAGACATCCGTAAACATGATGCCACCTAATGCTCGTAATGCAGATGGACTTGCTGTTTCTGCTAAAGCAAATGCTTCTATTGCAAACAATACTTATCTACCAACCTTTGAAGCAGGAGCAATAGACTACTCACAATCAGAAGTTGCAAAAACTTTTTATAATAGAGAGTTTGGGAATGGTGCAGCTAATGGAGGAACAGGTGCTACTTATGCAGATTCAAGTATGATTAAAGCTAGTGTCACTGATAATACTGCCTATGTGATGGATGATGGATTAACATCTGCCGTAGCAAATCAAACAGAAGGATATACTCATGGTACAGGAGCAAATGCAGATGGCTTTTATGAATACCATACATTTATAGGTACAGGTTATACTTATATTATGACAAACGGAACAGTACTTCCTATAGCTCAGAATTTGCCTTATGGAACACATATTTTTAAAAAAACATATGTCAATGCGAGTAGTGAAATTGCATATATGGATGGTGTTCAAGTAAGGGCACAAGCTACTCATACCCAACAAGAGATGTCGTTCCACCAACCCAAGATGCCTCCAATTCCAGAGGATGCTGTAGTCATTGCAGATTATATGCTCATGGCAGACTTTGTTGCTGAAAGTGCAACTGTAACTCAAGCTACTATTTCCAAAGGAGTGAGAAGAATCTCAGCATCTAGGGATTGGTTTTATAATTCTGCTAATGCTCCAACTTTTAATCATGCAGTTCATACTGATAGATCACCAGATTTTTTAGCAGTACAAACTCATAGTTCAAGTACAATGACAGTAGAAATTCCTACTTTTAGTACACGAGCTATAGTTCAAGTTGAAGATATTGACCAAGCAGATCATGGTACAACATGGGCAGGAACAGATACAGAATCATCAAACACTAAGGTTCAGGGAACTAATAATTCAAATGATATAGCTATTACACCAGTAGCAACTTTAGGAGTAAATAAACTTATTCAAACTGTAAAATCGGCAGGGCATCAATTTTGTGGTGGTTGGGTAGCCTCTCCAATCCACACATCATCACACTACCAAACCTTTGAAACACCATTCCTGCATGAGTTAGTAGGAGGTGACAGGAACATGGAACAGACTAATCTGGTGGTGACTCCAGATGGTAAGACATGGGATGAGGTGACTAGGGATGTGGGGTATATGGGGCCGTCAACTCAACTATCTTGTAGTCGAGATGGAGGTCATATATCTGGTTCAAATCCTTTTATTTGGGATGAGTATCGAGGGAAAGATATTTATCCTTTTTTCAATAAAAATATTGTCATTGCTTATGACAGATTTATTATTCTTGAAGATGGTATATATGAGATAGATGTGCATTTTTATGC
>Ga0209402_10002091_pt1 | contig 20536 bp, 10 predicted proteins | sample ArcticOcean_MG_C_3_FD_187437 | JGI IMG/M metagenome (GOLD analysis project Ga0209402, IMG submission 187437) | Marine microbial communities from western Arctic Ocean - ArcticOcean_MG_CB8_126 (SPAdes) (version 2) | ecosystem: Environmental > Aquatic > Marine > Oceanic | place: Arctic Ocean... | reverse complement strand
GACATCAACGTTACAAATCCAGAGGTCTTTGCCGAATACGCCGGTAAAGTGCCGGCCAGTAGCGGAGCTTACGGTGGCAAGTACCTGGTGCGCGGCCCCGACAAGTGCGAGCCCGCCGAAGGTGACTGGAACCCAAAACGCTTCGTATTGGCCGAGTACAAAGACTCAGATACCATCAAGGAATGGTACTGCTCCGACGAATATACTGAGCTGACCAAGCTTCGCCAGAGCGCGTCGACTGGTACTTTGTTGGTCGCTGAAGGCGTGGAACCGGCGGACCAAGGAAGAGGCACCGGGACACCCGGTTACTTGATCGGAGACATTGAAGTTACAGACCCGGATTCGTACTCTAGGTACGCTGCGGGCGTTCCGGAAACGGTGGCACTCTACGGCGGGAAATACCTGGTTCGTGGCGTCGCCGGTGAAGAATTAGAGGGTGGATGGACTCCTAAACGCCTGGTGGTTTTGGAGTTTGAGAGCATCCAGCGAGCCAAAGAATGGTACAACTCCCCCGATTACGCCGACTTGAAGAAGATTCGACAGAGCGCATCCAAAGGTAACTTTATCTTTGCCGACGGCGCATAAATACACCCTGACTGGGTAATCGGCATCAAATTATCGGTGTACAGTAATTGAGAACGAGCTAATGGCAACTGCAAATAAAGACATCAAGAAGATTAACCTTCCTGTGGAGGGCATGACCTGTGCTGCCTGCGTGGGGCACGTAGAAAACGCCCTGAATGACGTACCGGGCGTTATTGAGGCATCGGTCAACCTGGGCACAGAAAAAGCAGCGGTGGAGTTCAACTCCGCCGAGGTAAAGTTCCAGGTGATTCAGGACGCCGTTTCGGGTGCTGGTTACAAACTGGGTACCCAATCGGCCTCGCTGAACATTGGCGGTATGACTTGCTCCGCCTGCGTGAGCCACATTGAAAATGCACTCCGGGATGTGCCCGGCGTGGCTGTTGCCAACGTGAACCTGGGCGTGGAAAGAGCCTCAGTGGAATTTGTCCCTGGCATTGCCGAACTTTCAGACCTGCAGGCAGCAGTGGAAGGTGCCGGCTACCGGGTAGAGGGTTTCAACGACTCCGGAGACCAAGAAAGAGAACTGGAACGGCTCTCCAAGGTTAAAGAGATACGGGAACTGCGGAACCGTCTGACCATGGCCGGCAGCGGCGCCATATTGCTGTTCATTGGCACATTTGATGTCTTCCCCTGGGTCGGCACGTTCATGGGGCAGAGCTACTACCCGTTCCTGCTTTGGGCGTTGGCGACCCCGGTGCAGTTCTGGGCTGGTTCCAATTTCTATTCATCTGGCCTGGGTGCACTGCGACACGGTACGTCCAACATGCACACCCTGATTGCCTTGGGCACGACCGTCGCCTACGGCTACAGCGTGGTGGTGGTGCTGCTTGACTCCTTCTCACCTGGGGTGCTGGCCGACAACGGAATAGAAGCCAAGGTCTATTTTGACACCGCCGCCATAATCGTGGCGCTGATACTGCTGGGACGCTTCTTGGAGGCCGGGGCACGAGGCCGAACCTCCGAGGCCATTCGGCGTCTTATTGGTCTACAACCAACGACAGCGCGGGTGGTGCGTGACGGCCAAGAGGTGGATATTCCAGTCGGGCAAGTTGTCATCGGAGATACGGTGCTGGTCCGCCCTGGGGAGAAAATTCCCGTGGACGGCCTGGTGACCGACGGCTATTCTGCGGTGGACGAGTCCATGCTCACCGGCGAGAGTATGCCCGTGGAAAAAGTGCCGGGCGAAAAAGTCTTCGGCGCAACGATAAATACCAATGGTGCTTTGTATTTTGAGGCCACCCAAGTGGGCGGTGAAACGGTCTTGGCTCAGATAATTCGTCTGGTGGAAGACGCCCAGGGCTCCAAGGCACCCATCCAACGCTTGGCTGACCAAGTGGCGTCCTACTTTGTGCCGGCGGTCATCGTCGCATCATTGGCAGCGTTCGCTTTCTGGATGCTGTTGGGCCCGGCACCCGTTTTGACCTTCTCCACATTGGTCCTAGTTTCAGTGCTGATTATCGCCTGCCCCTGCGCCCTGGGTTTGGCCACACCAACGGCAATCATCGTTGGCACCGGAATGGGAGCAGAAAAAGGAGTCTTAATCAAGCAGGCACAGGCCCTGGAGATTGCCCACAAGGTCGATACAGTGGTCTTGGACAAGACCGGCACGCTTACCACCGGAAAACCGATTGTGACCGACCTGGTGACTCCTGACGGAGTTCCAGAGTGCGAACTATTATTCTTGGCGGCGTCCGCCGAGCGCGGCTCCGAGCACCCACTGGGTGAAGCGATTGTCAGTGAAGCCCAAGCCAGGGGCCTCAATTTGGAGCCGGTGACTGATTTTAGAGCCATCCCCGGCCGTGGTATCTCAGCCCAGGTTAAAGGGCAAATGGTACTGTTTGGCAATCAGGCTCTGATGGAAGAATCCGGCGTGGAGTTGGACAACCTGGTTGGGCAAGCCTCAGAATTGGCGCCACAGGGTAAGACGCCAATGTATTTGGCCTCAGATAATAAGGCGATGGGCCTGATTGCGGTGGCTGACACCGTGAAACCGGAGGCATTTTCCGGCCTGGCCAGATTGCGCCAGATGGGCCTGGACGTGGTGATGCTCACCGGCGATAACGTTCAAACTGCCCATGCAATTGCGGGCCAATTGGGCGTAGAAAATGTAGAAGCCGAAGTTCTGCCCCAGGACAAAGCCGCTGTCATCAAGAGGCTGCAGTCCGAGGGCCGGGTGGTGGCAATGGTCGGAGACGGCATCAACGATGCCCCAGCCTTGGCCCAAGCCGACGTTGGTTTGGCCATGGGCAGCGGTACTGACGTTGCCATGGAGTCGGCCGACATCACTCTGATGCGCAGCGATGTTAATGGTGTGGCTACGGCTCTAGATCTGAGCCGTCAGACCATCCGGACCATCAAACAGAACCTCTTCTGGGCGTTTTTCTACAATGTGATGCTGATTCCCGTGGCAGCAGGGGTTTTGTACCCTGTCTTCCAAGGAGTTGGTGGTGTGCCTGGCGGCCTGGAGTTCTTTTTTGGGGAACAGGGCTTCTTGAACCCGGCGTTGGCCGCGTTGGCCATGGCGTTCAGCTCAGTGACCGTGGTTACCAATTCCCTGAGACTACGGCGCGCCAATATATAAAGTTCAATACTCGATCAGATGCTACGGAGGAGATGATTATGGCTACAGCGATAGACCCGATATGCAAGATGGATGTGGATACTGACAACCCGCCCGGTGGGCAGAGTGAACATGATGGCACAACCTATTACTTCTGCGCCCCTGGCTGCAAGGCGGCCTTTGATAAAGAACCTGAGAAGTATCTAGGCGAGGCTGACGGTCACGATGACCACGGGGATCACGGGCACGACCATGATGAACATGGGAATCACGAAGATCACGCTGACGATGAAGACCACGCTGGTCATGATGACCATGAAGATCACGAAGACCACGATCACGGGCCTGGTGGTCACAGTCATGGCCATCACATGCCGGAGCGAGAGGAAGCAGCAACGCCGGCCAACAAACCCGGCTTCTTCGCCAGGTTGTTCGGCAAGAAATAAGAACCCATTGCTGTGATGCCGGATTTCCCCGACATCTAACTTCTATGTTGCTGTCACTTTAAGCGAAGCGAACGGTCTCGTTGCTGTTGCGGCGACCAAGCTGGGTGGCGACGAGATTCTTCGGCTGACGCCTCGAAATGACCTGGTGGGGACAGGGTTTTTGCGAACAGGTTCTTCGACTAGCTCAGGACGAGCGGGGCGATAACCTGGCGTAATTCATTCCCGTTATTGATATTGCCAAACCCTTTTTTCTGTCACCCTGAGCGAAACGAAGGGTCTCGTTGTTCTTGCACCGACCAGGTTTGGTGGCGACGAGATTCTTCGGCTGACGTCTCAGATTGACATGGTTAAGGAACAGCATTGCTGCGCCCAGGCCCTTCGACTAGCTCAGGACGAGCGTGGGAGGGGGAAGCCGTTCCCAAGGTTGTGACTACAAGGTTGCTCGGCGCTGGCTGAGGGTTAGGCTTCTGCGCCGTGACAGCGTTTGTACTTCTTGCCGCTCCCGCAGGGGCAAGAAGTGTTGCGGCCTACCTTGCCACCATTGCCAACCGGGGCTGACGCGCGCATCGGGTCATTGATAGCCTTCATGGGGCTTTCTTTGGAGATGGGCGCAGCGGCTTGGCGACGGCCAGTGCCTTGCGTCGGTTGCTCTGTGAGTTGCGCGTGAAAAATGGTGTGAATCACTTCGTTCTCGACCGCAACTTGTAGGTCTCCGAACATCTTATGGCCTTCAGACCGGTAGACCACCAAGGGGTCACGCTGGCCGTAGGCTTGCAGTCCAACTCCGGTCCGCAGGTTCTCCATGGCTGTGAGGTGCTGAACCCAGTGGTTGTCGATGGCCCGGAGCAGCAGCAACCGCTCTACGGTGCGCAACTGTTCTGCGCCAATGTCCTCTTCCCGTGCCTGGTAGACTGTCTCCGCGAAATCGACCAGTATCTCTTGAATCTGGTCTCGACTCCAATCATAAACCTGTTCTTCAGTGGCCAGTTCCGGGGGCAGCGGACAGACTTGCCGGATCTCGTTGATCAGACCCTCGGCGTTCCAGTCGTCTACATGCTTAGTTGGTAGATGGTGGTTTGCTGCCGAAGAAAATTCGCGCCGCAGCATCTCAATGAATTTGAGCTTGAGAGACTCGCCGCTAAGGGCCTCGAACCGGTCTTCATAGATTATCTCCCGCTGTTTGTTCAGTACATCGTCGTACTCCAGCAGGTGTTTTCGCATGTCAAAGTGATAGCCCTCCACTTTGACTTGGGCGCCGCTGATGGACTTGGTGATAATCCCGTTTTCCACGGGAGTCTCTTCGTCCAACCCGGTCCAGCTCATCACCTTCTTGATGCGCTCTCCGCCGAACCTCTGCATCAGTTCATCTTCCAGAGAGACGTAGAACTGAGACTTGCCCGGGTCGCCTTGGCGTCCGGCGCGGCCTCGCAACTGGTTGTCGATGCGGCGTGCGTCGTGGTGTTCGGTGCCAATCACATAGAGTCCGCCAAGGTCAATTACTTGGTCGTGCTCGTTCCTCCAGCCATCACGGTCGGTATCGCTGCCACCTAGGACGATGTCAGTGCCACGACCGGCCATGTTGGTAGACACAGTTACGGAATTGATTCGCCCGGCCTGGGCGACGATTATGGCCTCGTGTTCGTGGTTCTTGGCATTCAACACCTGGTGAGGGACACCGCGTTTTCGCAACCGTTCGCTCAGATACTCCGAGTCTTCCACGGAGGTGGTGCCAATCAGCACCGGCTGTTTAGTCTCGTGAATGTTGGCAATGTCTTCAATTACTACGTTCCACTTGCCGTCTTCGGTCTGGAAGACCAGGTCCGAGTTATCTTCACGGCCCAGGGGTAGGTTGGTAGGCACCGAAACTACCTCAAGTCCGTAGATCTTGTAGAACTCGTCAGACTCGGTCATCGCCGTACCGGTCATACCGGCCAGTTTCTCGTACAGGCGGAAGTAATTCTGCAGCGTGATGGTGGCGTAGGTAATGCTCTCCCGCTGAATCTTGACGCCCTCTTTGGCTTCTACGGCTTGGTGCAGACCATCTGACCAGCGGCGGCCAGGTTGGAGACGGCCGGTGAAGTCATCAACGATGACCACCTCGCCTTCCTGCACTACATAGTCTTTGTCTCGGATCTTGTTGATCTCTGCTGTGAGGGCGTTCTCTAGATAGTGAACCTGATGAAAATTCTCAGGGTCATAGAGGTTGTCAATGTTGGTCCATTTCTCCATCTTGGCAATGCCTTCGGTGGTCAGAGAAATGGACTTGGAGCGCTCGTCAATTGTGAAATCGTCTTCGTCGTCCAGGCGGGTAACCAGCTTGGCGTAGGTCTGGTATAGCTGTACCGGCTCTTCTGCTGGGCCGCTGATTATCAGAGGTGTTCGGGCTTCATCAATGAGGATGTTGTCTACCTCATCGACGATGGCGTAGTGAAGTTCCCTCTGTACCCGGTTTGCTGCCTCCAACGCCATGTTGTCGCGGAGGTAATCGAAACCGAATTCGTTATTGGTGCCGTAGGTAATGTCAGCTTTATAAGCCTCCGGACGGGAGACCTGCCGGAGAAATTCCATGCCATTTGGCGCTTCAGTTACTTCCGGGTCGTATATGAAGCTGGCGTCGTGTTGCAAAACGCCAACTGTGAGGCCCAGGGCGTGGTAGACCGTACCCATCCAGACTGGGTCGCGGCGGGCCAGGTAGTCGTTAACGGTAACAACGTGGACGCCCTTGCCCTCGAGTGCGTTGGTGTAAACGGCCAGAGTGGCGACCAAGGTCTTGCCCTCTCCGGTCTTCATCTCTGCAATCTGACCCTTGTGCAAGACCAGTCCGCCAACGAGCTGAACGTCGTAGTGGCGTTGTTTAAGGCTCCGTCGGGCGACCTCCCGGACGGTTGCAAAGGCTTCAGCAACGATGTCGCCCAGGGACTCTCCTTCGGCCAACCGAGTCCGAAACTCCGCAGTCATTCCTTGGAGTTCCTCGTCGGTCATCTTCTGGAAATCAGGCTCAAGTTCGGTAATCCCTTTGGCCATGGGGGTTAGCCTCTTGATTGCCTTTGCGTTGGGGTCGCCAAGAACTTTTTGGAGAACGGAAACCATGGACTTTCAGACCTCTCAGATTATCACCGTGAACTGGCAGGCTGCATTGTGCATCCCGGTGGCCGGTTCCAGGCGTCTCAAATCCAATTATATTGTATCCAATGCCCTCTGTGGTTGCACGCCTAATCTAGTTAGAGATCAGGCAGGAAGGCAATGTTCAGGAGTGATTTAGTCGTGACTGCTGGCTAGATGCTCAGGCCTCGTAGATTGGTTAGTCCTGATTGACGCGTCCAGTCTTTGAGTTCGGCCAAGATTCGCCATGGAGCGTGCAGCCCAACTAAATTGGCACTACCTATCTGTACGGCAGATGCGCCGGCCAGGATGTATTCCGCTGCGTGCTCTCCGGAGAATATGCCGCCAATGCCGATTATGGGCACGTCTATTGCTTTGGAAACCTGGTAGACAAGGGCCAGGGAGATGGGGCGCAGACCGGGCCCGGAGAGCCCTCCGGTGATATTACCTAATACTGTCTGGCGAGTCTGGGTGTCTATATGCATGGCCGGCATGGTGTTGCAGAGGCTGATGGCATCGGCCCCGCCATCGACGGCCGCACGGGCAATTTCGACGATGTTGGGTACGTTGGGGGCTAGTTTGGCCAATATAGGCCGGTTCGTGTTGGCCCGGACGGCGGCTACCGCCTGGGCTGTGAGGCTGGCGCTGTGGCCAAAGAGTGATCCATCGGCCACATTTGGGCAACTGAGGTTCAGTTCAATGCCCTGGTAACCAGTACCTTTGTCGGCCATGGCAGCCATCTCTCCGAACTGTTCTACGGAGTCTGAGGCAAAGCTGAGTAGACAGGTGGCGTTCCATCGGCCCCAGCCAGGTGTGACGTCTTTTAGACCCGCTTCAATTCCGGGGTTGGTGAGGCCAATGGCGTTTAGAAATAGGATATCGCCAGCATCCCAGGCCTCCCGGTAGGACGTTGGGTACCACTGGGGTTCTGGGTTACCTTCCCTGGGAAGGTGGGTGAACGTTTTAGGGACTACGGCGCCCAGTTCACCCAAATCCATATCCTCGGTGATGCCCCTGCCGTAACCGTCGTAACCGAAGGTGCCGGAGGCAATCATCACCGGGTTGGCCAACCGCAGGTGGTGGGGGTTATTTGGGGCTAGGTCTACGGATAGGTCTAGCCCCTGAGCAGACTCTGTACTACTCGTCTCCCTCACCGTCTGTTTTTTCGGCTGAGTCGTCGTTCCCCTCCGCATCCTCACCTCCAACGGCTGGGCTAGCACCATCTTTGCCGTCTTGGCTTTCGTCGTTGCTAATTGGTTCGTTGGCTTCGTCTTCAGTGGTTTCTTGGGGTTCCTCGACGTTCATTTCGGGCGTTGAGTCGCCACTGTTGTCGTCGCCGTCGCCATCAGTGAAGATGTTGGGTTCGGGAGGAGCTTTTTCTTCAGCCGGTTTCTGGTCAAAGGCAGTGCTGGGGGCGCCGGTAGGAGCATCAGTTGCTCCCAACCAACCACCGGGTGACACTGCGGCAATGGCCGGTGCCCGTTCTGGTTTCAGCAGTTCTGCCATGCCGGGTATTTCTACCCGAGCAGGGATGAGCCTGCCGATGATGACGTTTTCTTTCAGTCCCTGGAGCCAGTCCTGTGCCCCGCTGACCGCTGCTTGGGTTAGCACCCTGGTGGTCTCCTGGAAGGAGGCCGCAGACAGGAAGCTGTCGGTCAAGAGGGATGCCCGGGTAATGCCGAGCAGGATGGGCTTGGCAGTGGAGGGCTCTCCACCTTCCGACAGAACCTTATCGTTCTGGTCTTGGAACTGGAATTTGTCGACCATTTGGCCAGGGATTAAATCTGAGTCTCCGGTGGACTCCACTTGAACGCGGCGGAGCATCTGCCGGAGGATGATCTCAATATGTTTGTCATGAATCGCCACACCCTGGGAGACATAGACCTGTTGTACCTGGTTAACCACGTAGCTTTGCAGGTCATCCCTTCCTCGGATGTGCAGGATATCGTGAGGGTTCATGGGTCCGCTAATCAGCGGGTCACCGGCCCGAACGGTATCGCCATCACTTACCATCATGTAGGAAGACGCGTGAATGAGGTGTTCCCTGGCCTCAATGTCGTCCCACACTATGGAAATGATGTCTGAGTCGATCTCAATTCTGCCGCCAACGTTGGCGACTACCTGCTTAATGGATTCGCCCTCGCCAGATTCAGCAGCTTCCGCGGCTTCTTCGGCGGCCTTCTTGATGGCGGCCTTGGATTTTTTACCCTTGAGGGCTGGCATAGTCGTGGCCAGAACCATTCCGGGCTCCACGGTTTCGCCTTCGTCCACTAGAATCTGTCCACCTTCGGGTACCAGATAATCTTCGCGGAACTCCTCACTGGTGACGATGCGCAAGCGGCGGCCTTCCTCGTCAGATTCCATTTCTATTAGGCCGTCAATGTCAGCCAGGATGGCAGCGCCCTTGGGCACGCGGGCCTCAAAGAGCTCTTCCACGCGAGGTAGACCACTTGTAATGTCCAGACCGGCGATACCGCCAGTGTGGAACGTACGCATGGTTAGCTGTGTTCCAGGTTCGCCAATGCTCTGGGCGGCGATAATTCCAACAGCTTGTCCCATTGAAACAGTCTTGCCAGTGGCGGGTAGTCGGCCGTAACATGCCTGACAAACGCCGCGGCGGCATCCGCATTTTAGGGGGGAGCGGACCGGAACCTCTCTGATGCCAGCATCAACTAATAGCTGGCCCAGGTCCAAGTCAATCTGTTGATTTCGCTCAAGCAGAATCTCCCCGGTTTCCGGGTGGGCGACCGACGCAGCGGCCAGTCTGCCGTTAATCCGGTCTGGAAGAGTCTTGCCGGTGGTGTCTTCCGGACGTGGAATCATCCAGTAGGCGTCCATGGACCCGCAATCTTCTTCTAGGACAATCATTTCTTGGGCAATATCGATCAAACGCCGAGTCAGGTAACCACTGTCTGCGGTTCTGAGGGCGGTGTCAGCCAGACCCTTTCTAGCTCCGTGAGTGGAGATGAAGTACTCCAGGGCGGTTAGACCCTCACGGAAACTGGACTTGATGGGCAAGTCGATGATTTTTCCTTTAGGATTGCTCATCAGACCGCGCATGCCAGCCATCTGTTTGATCTGGGAGATGTTACCTTTAGCGCCCGATACCGCCATGACAGCGATACCGCCGTAGTTGGGGAGCTCCTCTTCCACGAACTCAGTGGTTCTGTCAGAAGCAGCAGTCCAAGCTTCTACGGATTTCGCGTAGCGCTCTTCCTCGGAGATCAGACCAGAAAGGTACTGATCCTCTAATTGGTTCACCTGTGCGGTGGTCTCGTCCAAAACTTCCTGTTTCTTACCCGAGACCTTGATGTCATTGATGGCAATTGTGATTCCAGACTCGGTAGCGTAATGGAATCCCAGGTCTTTGACGCCGTCCAGTACGTTGGCTGTCTCTTCGTTGGAGACGGTTCGGTACAGGGTGGCGGTCAGGTCTTTAAGGGCTCCCCGGTTCATCAGGATGTTCTGGTAACCAATCTCCACGGGCAGAATCTCATTGAAGATCATCCGACCCATAGTGGTCTCCAGCCATTCGCCGTCATAGTTACGCACTTCTCTGACTGAGATGGGAGCGTGTAGGTCAATGAGGTCAGACGCGTAAGCGATGTTGGCCTCGTAGAAGTCGTTGAATTTGCTGCCGTTGCCGTCGGTCTTCTCCCTGATTTCAGTCAGGTAGTAGCAACCCAACACCATGTCTAGCGTCGGCGCGACCAGCGGTTCTCCAGAGGCGGGTGACAGCATGTTGTGCGTGCTGAGCATGATTTCTTTGGCTTCAAGCACTGCCATCCGCGATAGAGGGACGTGAACGGCCATCTGGTCACCGTCGAAGTCCGCGTTGAAGGCGGAACAGACCAACGGATGAATCTGGATGGCGTTTCCTTCAATGAGTACCGGCATGAAAGCTTGGATTCCCAGCCTGTGTAGCGTGGGGGCGCGGTTGATTAAGACCGGCCGATCTTTAATCACATCTTCCAGGATGTCCCAAACTTCCCCGCGAGCCCTCTCCACCATGCGCTTGGCATTCTTGATGTTGGGGGCAATGCCCAAAATCACCAGCCGGTGCATGACGAACGGTTTGAACAGTTCTAGGGCCATGCGCTTGGGTAAGCCGCATTGGTCCATTTTTAGTTCGGGACCCACCACGATGACGGAACGTCCGCTGTAGTCCACCCGCTTACCGAGTAGGTTCTGACGGAAACGTCCCTGTTTGCCGCGCAGCAGGTCAGACAATGACTTTAGCTTGTGGTTATGGCTGCCCTGAATGGGGCGGCCACGGCGGCCGTTATCGATTAGAGCGTCAACGGCTTCCTGCAGCATGCGTTTTTCGTTGCGGATGATGATCTCCGGCGCACCAAGAGACATGAGCCTCTTCAACCGGTTGTTGCGGTTGATCACCCGGCGGTATAGGTCGTTCAGGTCGCTGGTGGCGAACCGGCCACCGTCCAACTGCACCATGGGGCGCAGTTCCGGAGGCAGCACCGGCAGCACGGAGAGAATCATGTCCTCAACGCGGTTGCCGCTGTTCCGGAAAGACTCTACCACGCGTAGGCGTTTGATGGCCTTCTTCCGGCGCTGGCCAGATGTGGAATGCATCTCATTGACCAATTGGTCTCTGAGGGCTTCCAGGTTAACGGCCTTCAGAATGGTCAAGATTGCTTCAGCGCCCATGTCTGCAATGAAGACATCGCCGTAAGCCTCTTTCAATTCACGGTAGCGAGATTCTGCGATGAGTTTGTGAACCCGCAGGTCTTCCAACTCGTCAATCGCGTTCTTGAGCTGCTCTTCCAGTTGAGCCTCTTCTGTGGCCAGCTGGTCGGTAATTGAGTCTATCTCTGTCTGAATGGCGACGGGGTCCATCTCCACTTCCGGCTCTTCCATCACGGGGGGAGCGTCTTCGTCGATCCCGGCGTCGTCCACAGAGGCTTCAGCAACTGTCTCTTCAACCTTGTCTTCAGATGCGGTCTCAGCCTCAGTTTCCGTGGCTGATTCATCACTGGCTTCTGCAGAGACTGCCACTTCGGCTAGTCGTTCTTTCAGAGTCTCAGTGCGGCCTTCGGCCATCCGGCGGGCCTTCTTGAGTTCCAAGTTAAACTTGGCCTGTTCCAGCTCAATGGCTTCCAGGCGCACGTCTTCGTCCACAGCAACAATGATGTGCTGGGCAAAGTAGAGTACCCGTTCCAGGTTCCTGGGAGACAGGTCCAAGAGCAGACCAAGCCGACTGGGCGTGGTCTTGCTGAACCAAATGTGCGCAACGGGGGCGGCCAAGCGGATATGGCCCATGCGCTCACGGCGTACTTTAGACCGTGTGACTTCAACGCCACAGCGATCGCAGATTACACCGCGATAACGGATGCGCTTGTATTTTCCACAGAAGCATTCCCAGTCCTTGGTCGGACCAAACAGCCTTTCACAGAAGAGGCCGTCTTTCTCCGGACGAAGGGTTCGGTAGTTGATGGTCTCAGGCTTGGTTACCTCACCGTGAGACCAGTTTAGTATCTGTTCAGGGGATGCAATGGAGATACGGATCGAATTGAAATTTGTGCCAGGAGTTTCCGTTCTATCTGCCATCCTAACCATTAAATCGTCTCCATCGCCTGGAATAGATCGGTTTCATCTGAGATTCCCTGGGTCAAAGAAGCCGGCTTTTCCTCGTTCAACAGCTCAACTGCCAGGCCCAGACTCTGGAGTTCTTTGAGCAGTACGTTGAATGATTCCGGCACACCTGGCTGGCCAATGGGTTCACCCTTGACGATAGCTTCGTACGTTTTTACGCGTCCGGCTACGTCATCGGATTTGACCGTTAGCACTTCTTGTAGGTTATAGGCCGCGCTATAGGCTTCTAAGGCCCACACTTCCATCTCACCAAAGCGTTGCCCGCCGAACTGGGCCTTTCCTCCCAAGGGCTGCTGAGTGATCATAGAGTACGGTCCAGTGGAGCGCGCGTGGATCTTGTCTTCCACTAAGTGGATGAGCTTTAAGATATAGATGTTGCCAACCGTGACCAATTGGTCAAAGTTTTCTCCGGATCGCCCGTCGCAGAGTTCGAACTTGCCGAAGGTCGGCGGCGCAATACGCTGCTCGCGGTGCACGTCGATGGCCGCTTTTTGCATTTCATCCAAGGTCATTCCCTTGGCATCTATATTCGCTTCGTCCGTGAGCCACATTCTAAGGCAGGCTTCTTGGGCGTAGCCGTATTTCTTTTCGTCAAATATGAGTCTGGGGTCGTAACCCTTTTCTTCCAGCCAGCGGTCCACCTGAGGGTAGTCCACCTCAGGCAAGATCTCTGTGGCGCCGATGCTGGTGGCGCCTGCTTGTTCTGTGAACCAAACGCGGGCCAAGGCGTCTTCAACCTGTTGGTCTCCGGCCCCGTCAAACACGGGCGTATTGGCCCTGAAGTTCAGCCCGCGGGCGGCCCAGCCAAGGTGAGTTTCCAGCACCTGGCCCAGGTTCATTCGGGAAGGAACACCGATGGGGTTCAAGATAATGTCTACCGGCGTGCCGTCAGCCATGTAGGGCATGTCTTCTTCAGGCAGAATCCGGGCGACAACACCCTTGTTGCCGTGACGTCCGGCCATCTTGTCACCAACGGAGATTTTCCGCGTTTGGGCAATCCAGACCCTAACGGCCTGGTTGACGCCCGGCGACAAGTCATCTTTGTTCTCACGGGTTAGCACTTTGACGTCGATTACCTTGCCGCGTTCCCCGTGGGGTACGCGTAGAGAGGTGTCTTTAACGTCGCGTGATTTCTCACCGAAGATGGCGCGGAGCAGCTTTTCCTCTGCTGTTAGCTCCGTTTCACCCTTGGGCGTTACCTTGCCCACCAGGATGTCTCCGGGGCCAACATCAGCGCCAACTCGGATGATGCCAAGGTCGTCCAGGTCTCTCAGGCTGGTTTCACCCACGTTGGGGATGTCCCGTGTGATCTCTTCGGGGCCCAGCTTGGTCTCCCTGGCTTCCATCTCATGCTTTTCAATATGGATGGAGGTGAAGTAATCGTCGCGGTAGAGCCGTTCGCTGACGATGATTGCGTCTTCGTAGTTGTAGCCTTCCCATGACATGAAGGCGACCAGCACGTTTTGGCCCAAGGCGAGTTCACCGTGGTCGGTGGAAGAACTGTCGGCTAGTACGCTGCCAACGTCTACCACGTCGCCCTTGGTGGCAATGGGGCGCTGATCGAAACAGGTTCCCTGGTTGGTACGGGAGAATTTGATGACCGGATGGGGGAAATCCACACCATCTCCGTCGGTCACGATGATCTCGCGTCCGGTGACAGATGTGACCACACCGGCAATCTGGGACAAGACTAGTTGTCCGCTGTCTCGCGCTACACGGCCTTCAATTCCGGTGCCAACCACCGGGGCTTGAGGGCGCAACAGAGGCACAGCCTGCCGTTGCATGTTGGACCCCATCAGGGCCCTGTTGGCGTCATCGTGCTCCAAGAAAGGAATCAGAGCTGCTGACACGCTCATAATCTGCATGGGCGAAACGTCCATGTAGTCGATGACGTCAGCGGGCTCCAGGGTGTAATCCTCTCCTACTCTCAGTTCAACGCGGTCTTGGACGAACTGGTTTAGGCTGTCCAGTTCTGCGTTGGCCTGGGCGACCTTGAAGTCTTCTTCTTGGTCGGCAGATAGGTAGATGACTTCGTCGTCCTTGTGGGCAACGAAGGGCTGCACGTTGATTATTGTGCCCTTGGGCATTTGTTTCAGCGCGTTAATCTTGTTGGCGCCGATCGCCCGGCCCTTGCCAACTATGGTCTTGCCTTCTATATCCAGAACAGCTTCTGTGACCGTGCGACCTTTGAGGTCATCCGAGTCATTTGGAAGGGTTTTGAACACCTTCCGATATGGAGATTCAATGAATCCGTATGGGTTAATCCTGGCGAAAGACGCCAGTGAACTGAGCAGGCCAATGTTGGGACCTTCAGGTGTCTCAATGGGACAGATGCGACCATAGTGGGAGAAGTGAACGTCTCGCACGTCGAATCCGGCCCGTTCTCTGGATAGACCACCGGGGCCCAGGGCGGAGAGACGACGCTTGTGCGTCAACTCAGCCAGCGGGTTGGTCTGGTCCATGAACTGGGACAACTGGGAGCCACCAAAGAACTCCCTAACAGCAGCAACCACCGGGCGGATGTTGACCAATCCCTGCGGTGCGGCGGCTTCAGGATCCACCAAGGTCATCTTTTCTTTGACCATGCGCTCCATGCGGAGCAGGCCCACGCGTACTTGGTTCTGTACGAGTTCGCCCACACCTCTTACGCGACGGTTGCCCAAGTGGTCAATGTCGTCCGGATGTCCCTCGCCTTGGTTGATGCGGATCATGGTGCGAATCACCGAGACCACGTCTTCTAGGCTTAGGGTCATTAGGTCGTTGTTGCCGGCCTGTCCGAGACGGCGGTTCAACTTGTAGCGGCCCACGCGGCCCAGGTCATACCGGCGGGGACCAAAGAACAGGTTTCGAATCAAGGTCCGTGAGTTTTCCAGACTGGGAGGCTCGCCGGGCCGGAGGCGACGGTAGAAATCAATCTGAGCAGCGGCAATTCGTCGGGCAGCGTCTCCGTCAAAGTCTTTATCTTCGTGCAACCATTCCCAGAGAGATCGGAGGTCGTCTTCTTTGAAGTTGAGGTCCTTGGGCTCCAGGATTGGATCCTTGTCCAAGGTGGCCTGCATGTAATGGTGGTTCTCGTCGGTATCGACGTCTGTGAACAGCGCCATCATTTCGTCGTCGTCTGCGACGCCGAGGGCGCGCAGGAAAGTGGTGGCCGAAACTTTGCGTTTCCGGTCTACCTTAACTGAGATGATGTCTTTAGCGCTGGTCTCAAACTCCAGCCAGGCACCCCGGGAAGGGATCAACTTGGCGGAACAGAGGTCTCGGTTACTGATTGCGTGTCGATCTAAGACAAAGTAGATGCCAGGAGAACGGACCAACTGGCTGACCACCACACGTTCTGCACCATTGATAATGAACGTGCCGTTATGGGTCATCATGGGAATATCACCCATGAATATCTCTTGTTCTTTAATCTCACCAGTCTCTTTCATGACCAGGCGTGTCTTAACGTAGAGGGGCTGAGAGAACGTAATCTCTCGCTCCTTGGTCTCCTGTTCGGAGTACTTGGGATCCCTGAAATAGTGGTCCAAGAAATGTAACTCGTACTTGTTGCCGGTGTAGTCGGCTATCGGAGAAATTTCCTGATATACTTCGGTTAATCCCTCAGTTTTGATCCAATCCCAAGACTGGATCTGACTCTGAATGAGGTTCGGGACGTCAATTATCTGCGGAATCTGTGCATATGTTTTGACGTCTGGAAGTTTCGCAGTTTGCCCTTTAAGGGCAGGAGACAAAGCCATTTACGATTCTCCTTAACGTGAGTAGAGACGATTGGACGAGCGGCCTAGTGGCAGAGGCGTGATGGTACGCTATAAAAAAGCGCACTGATGAAGACTACTGACAGGTGTGGCGAACGAATTCGTAACGTGAGGCATAGCTCTAGTAAACTTCAATTATACAAGTAATAAATCCAATGTCAACGTAATGACTCCTGGGTTTTCGCAAACTTCGGATTTTGGCTTTTTGCCCCGTTGGATTTTGGCTTTTTGCCAAAGCAACCATGGGGTTATTTTTTTGCCACCGCCATTACTATCATTTTGGATAACTTATGGTCTATCATCCAATGACTCTACCTAATTACTCTATAGGTACCTGATTTTGCGAGTGCTGTAGTATTCGTTAATCAGTTTGGAAAGATACATCCTCTGATTCGCTCCGTGCGCAGTGCCCTACGTGATGGAATTAGTAACAGGCACGGGCCAGTGCGATTCAGATTTATAAGTTAGGTTTCAATGGCAAATTTCAGCCTTAAACCGTCCGACATGCAGATTGCCGGCCGATCCGTCCATTACGCTTGGGTGATAGTGGGTGTGGGCGCGGTCATGCGTTTGTTCAGTTCTTCCTTCCGTTCTTCCTCCAGCATCTTGATCCCCAGGTTAGTTGAATCATTTGGTTGGAGCTTTGGCCAGGTGGGTTTGGGCTTTGCCATCCAGTGGATCGTTTCCGGCATGTTTGGTCCCACTGCGGGCTGGATGGGTGACCGGTACGGGGTCCGTTGGACCATGAGGCTGGGTGCCGTTTTATTCATAATCGGCATGGTACTCACTGGGTTCATGCAGAACCTGTGGCAGTTCTACTTATTCTTTGGCGTGATTCTCAGCGCTGCCATGGGCATCTTCCAAGTTCCACTAACTGCGGCCGTAACACTCTGGTTCCGGAAGCATTTGGGCGTTGGCATGGGGTTGTTGCAGTCGTCTCAGGGTATTGGCCCATTGATTGCAGTGCCGATCATGCTAGTAATCATCCACTTTTTTGGCGGCGGAATAGACGGCCTGCGCGGGGCTTTCATCATCCCCGGGATATTGGGCGGTGTCATTATTCTTTTCTTGGTCCAGTTCTTCTATAACGAGCCAGCCGAAATTGGCGTGCGACCTCTGGGTGCCCCCGAAGACGAGCCTATTAGAGCAGTTCAGACGGGCGAAATCGCTAGAGTCCGTACCAAAGTGTTCCTCAAACAAGCGCAGCGCACCGGCGCGTTCTGGAACCTAATTGGTATTCATTTCTGGGGTTGTGCCGGACACGCCATAATCCTGGTTTATCTGGCTTCCATGGCTGAATTTGAGGGTGTATCCAAAGGAGCCGCCGCGACCATATTCGTGACCCTTTCTGTCACCAGCACTCTCACGCGGTTCGCTGTACCGATAATCGCCGACCGCGCGGGAAGCAAACCGGCCATGGCCGGCTGTTTCTTTTTGCAGGTTGCGCCGATAGTCTTGCTATTCTTTGCCCACGACGCGTGGCAGTTCTACCTCTTTGCGGTTCTGTTTGGCATTGGATTTGGTGGCGAGATGAGCGCGTTCCCTATTATTAACCGTCAGTACTACGGCAGCGGCCCCATTGGCACTACCTACGGCTACCAGATGATGGGCGCCGGAGTTGGTATGGCTACCGGTGCGCTGATTGGTGGGTACTTGCGAGATATCACCGGCAACTTTGACGCCACTATGGGTCTGTCGCTGGTGCTCAGCCTGGTCGGGGTTATCAGCATTCTGATTCTGCCCACGACTAAGAAAGAGCTACTGCCAGACTGGGAAAACCAACTTCCCGGGGCGACCCACGCCCACTCACACGCCGGCGATTAACTCGCCCTTTTCCATAATTCGCTGTTGCATCTGCGCTAGGTGTCAAACACAGCCGGTGCTGCGCCTCCGCCTATGTGCTAAACTCCGTTATCGAGTCTGAGAAGGTTCGAATTACCGGAGATTATGGAGGGTGTACTGATGCTGGATTTGGTCATTAAGGGCGGACAAGTTGTGACTCCTATGGGAGTCGGTATGTGGGACATCGCGATTCAAGGCGAGAAAATTGTCGCGGTGGCAGCCCCCGGCGCACTACCCGATGAGGCTGCTCGAGTAATCGACGCCACTGGAATGGTGGTTGTCCCTGGCGGAATTGAGCCCCACGCCCATATTTCTGCGCCCATCATGGGCCACGGAGACCTCAAGACTGCCCCTCCCGAAGAAGTCAGCCGCGCCGCCTTGATCGGCGGTACCACCACGCTGATGGACTTTGCCATCCAATACCCAGGCATTGATATTCCCCAGGCAATTCAAGAACGGACAGAGGTCTGGCAGGGTAATTCCTACGCTGACTACGCCCACCACCTGATGCTGTTGGGCTCGATTCCACCGGAGATTTTGGGTTCTTTGCACGAGGCGGTGGAAGACGGACACCCAAGCATCAAGATTTTCACCACCAATATCCGGCCCCCAGCCACCACCGGCGAGCCTCGCATGGTGGGCACCGGACACCTCCATGACCTGATGGAAGAAGTCCAGAAGATGAACGCCATGCTGCTGGTTCACGCTGAAGATGATGACATGGTCCAGCATATGTATCAGAAGCTGGCCCGCGAGGAACGGACCGAGTGGTACAACATGCACTTGGTCCACAGTGCCGAGTCTGAAGATGTGTCCTTCCGACGAGTGCTTCGCGTTTCTGAATGGACCGGCGCTCCGGTTTACTTCGTCCATGTGAGTGCCACCCAAGGTCTGCAGGCTGTTTTGGAGGCCCGCTCCAATGGCCGACCAGTCTACGGCGAAACTCTCCATAACTACTGTTGCTTTGGCGCTGAGAATTACAAAGAAGAGAACGGCATGAAATACCACACGTATCCTTCTTTGAAATCGGAATCCGACCGCCAATCCCTCTGGGACGGTATTGTGAACAACGGTCTCAGCACCATGGCCACTGACGAATACTGCACGTCATGGGAGACGAAGATATCCGGCCGGACGGTTTCGGATGTTACCGGCGGCCATAACGGCGCCGAAGCCCGTATGGGTGTGACTTTCAGTGAGGGCGTCTCCCGCCGGGGCATGTCCCTGCAGCGGTTCGTGGACGTTTCCTCAGCCAACGCCGCCAAGATCATGGGTCTGTATCCCCGTAAGGGCGTACTTGCTCCGGGCAGCGATGCTGATATCACGCTGATTGATACCAATTTCAAGCGCAAGCTGACCATTGACGACTTCCATATCACTGACTACAGCATCTGGGAAGGTTTCGAGGCTGACGGTTGGCCTGTGACCACTATCCTAAGGGGCAATGTGGTTGTTGATAACCGGGAGTTCAAAGCCGAGCCCGGCAGCGGCAAGTTCATCCCCCGCAAGATAGACGTAGCAGTAACCGACCGCCCCGTAGCCTAACGGCGCAGCCGTGTTTTCATGGGGCGTCAGCTCTGATGAACAACGTTTTATCGGTCACGAAATTAGCTGCGGAGAAGATGAGAGATGGCTCGGATTAAGTTGGTGCCCACGGAGGATTTGCCGCCTAAAATGCGAGAGATCGCCAAGGGAGCTGAAGCTCACAAGTTAAATCCAGTCATCTTTCAGGCGGCTGGAAACTTACCAGAGGCCTACGAGGCTTTCTGGAACTTTTACGGTCCTCTAAAACTGGAAGGGTTGCTTGAGCAGCGGCTCAAAGAACTGGTACGACTCAAGATTGCCGACGCGAACGGATGCGCCACTTGAAAGCTTGGCAGGGCTGTACCGGCGGTGCAGCAGGGGATGACCGAGGAGATGATTGCCAGTCTTGCTGACGTGGAGACTGCTGACATCACTGACCGCGAGAAGTTGGCGGTTCATTTCGCCCACCGAATGGCCACCGACCACCACAGTATGGATGACGATTTCTTCACCAAGCTTAGAGCCGAGTTTACCGACCCGGAGATATTTGAACTGGGAATGATTGCCGGTCAGTTTATCGGCTACGGCCGGCTGATTTCCATCCTGGACCTGGAGAACCCCCACCAACCAGACTAAGCCGACCAACATCAGATTAAACACCAGGCCGACACCAAACCAAAAATTGTAGGAGGTGCCGAAATGTCCACAGCTGATAGCCCTACGAATGCAATGCGCGAACGATTCCGTAGGTTGACCCCTGAGGGTGGCAAAGATGGCCAGACCCTGGGTGTGAACCACATAGCAGTGTTTGCCAAGGATCTGGAAGCGACTGCAAAATTCTACGAAGAGATCATGGATATGCCGGTGGTCAGTGTAGCGCCGAACCGGGATGTAGAAGAGTCAACCCACATGGATGTGGCCATTGGCAATGGTATGCGCCTGTCGTTATTCGATTTCCCTCATGTGCCGCGCCTGCAGAAGAAAGCCCCTGAGGGAGTTGGTAACGTGATGCACATTGCTCTGCCCATCGCCAGGAACAACTTTCTAGACATCAAGGGGCGGTGCGACCAGGCCAAGATCAAGTATCAAGAAGTCGGAGGAGCCAT
>Ga0209402_10002069_pt1 | contig 20702 bp, 16 predicted proteins | sample ArcticOcean_MG_C_3_FD_187437 | JGI IMG/M metagenome (GOLD analysis project Ga0209402, IMG submission 187437) | Marine microbial communities from western Arctic Ocean - ArcticOcean_MG_CB8_126 (SPAdes) (version 2) | ecosystem: Environmental > Aquatic > Marine > Oceanic | place: Arctic Ocean... | reverse complement strand
GAGGATGATGGTCATATTTCGGCGAATTTCGCTGGAAGAAATTGTCATCGCAGTTCCTGAGGGTCCTTTATTGCGTCGTGAGCTTGTCGAACGATCGAGGCGGCTACTAAATATACGAGATAAATCGGGTTAGAACTGCATTTTAACCGCGTGACTCATCACACGAGCCTTATCGTTCTCAAGAACCACCACGTCCTCGATACGCACGCCACCCCATCCGGGGATGTAAATGCCGGGCTCGATCGTGAACGGCATGCCGTTTTCCAACTTGCCCTTAGCGTTGGGTCCGACACCGGGATTCTCGTGGACCTCGAGTCCGAGACCGTGCCCCAGGCTGTGCCCGAAATCGTTCTCATGCCCTGCCTCGGTGATGATTTTGCGAGCGATAGCGTCGCACTCCTCGCCGGTCATCCCGGGTTTGACCATGTCGATCGCCGCCAACTGCGCAGTCAGCACGATGTCGTAAACCCGCTTTATCTCGTCATCGGCTTCGCCAATAACCACCGTGCGGGTGAGGTCGGAACAGTAGCCCTGATAGCGTGATCCGCAGTCGAACACAATCGTCTGCCCCTCAACGAGCTTGCTGTCGCTGGTGGCATGATGCGGACGTGCGGCGTTCGGCCCGATAGCAACGATCGTCTCAAACGAAATCGCCTCAGCACCATGCTCCCGAACGGCCTTTTCAAATATCCATGCGGCTTCTTTTTCGGTCATCCCGACCTCAAGCTGATCCGCCGTTTCCTCGAACGCCTGATCGCCAATATCGATGGCGCGCTGCAGCAGTTCGAGCTCGCCAGAATCCTTGTACGCACGCAGATCAACCCCAATGCCAGACGTTGCTTTCCACTCCGGATCGGCGTCGTTTTCCACGAGCGCCTTCTTGAACCGTTCGAGGGTGGCGACATTCATATCATCAGCCTCGAACCCGAGCGTCTTTATCTCGAGCTCGTTAACCAGCTTCGCCAGCCAATCTGGCTTGCCGCCGATGCGATCGATCCGCCACCCCGGAGCCTGCTGTGCTGCCTGCTCGGTGTATCGGAAGTCGGTACAGACAATCGTTTCGTTTGCAGTCACCAGCAAGTAGCCCGCTGTGCTCACAAATCCCGAGATATACCGCCGGTTCTCACCGTTGCTAACAAATATTGCGTCGAGTTCGTCCTTTGCCAGACGTTCTCGAAGTTTTTGGACACGCGAAGGAAATCGGAAATCGCTCAATGCGAGATAACTCCGTTAGATGATCTAACTAATTAGTTGTTGACGACCGACGAAAGATGGTCGAGGGCGTAAATGTACCCGGCTGGGCCGAATCCTGCCATCTGACCAATCGCTTTTGCGGCGAAAACCGACTCTTGCCGGAATTTCTCGCGGGCATGGATGTTCGAGAGGTGAACTTCAATGAAAGGCAGCCCGGCATCGAGCAACGCATCAAGTATCGAGTACCCAACCTGCGTTAGTGCTCCGGCATTGATGATCACGCCGCTCGCACCGTCTGACGACTCCTGAATGAAGTCGACTATCGAGCCTTCGTGGTTCGACTGGAAGAATTTTGCTTCGACGCCAAGCTCAGCAGCGTTCGCTGAAATATTGTCCTGAATCTGGGCAAGCGTAGTGGTGCCGTACAGCGAAGCATCCCGTTTACCGAGATTGTTCAGATTAGGTCCATTTATTACAAGAATCGTTGCTGCCAAAGTATTTTCTCAAAGATCAGTTCGCTGCTCAGACTCTAAGCGTACTACGTAGCGTCGCCAGATTTCTTCTTGTTTGCCCGCGGGTGTGCGCCGAGATATACCTTCCGAGCCTGCTCGGCAGACACATGAGTATAAATCTGCGTTGTCGCGGGGCTACTGTGCCCGAGCAGATCCTGCACCACCCGAAGATCGGCACCGCCATCAAGCAGGTGAGTGGCAAAACTGTGCCGTAGCGAGTGCGTGTGGAAATCCGGATCAAGCCCGGCTGCGATCGCATATTTCTTCACGATCCGCTGCATCGATCGAGTCGTAAGCCTGCCCCCAGACTGATTCATCCACACAGCGTCGTCAGATCGGCGGCTCGCGAACTTCGGCCTTACGTCCTTCAGATAAGCGTCGATCCAGTAAGCGCCCTGCTTCCCGAACAGCGCCACCCGTGGTTTCGATCCCTTACCGATCACACGAACCTCGTTCGTCCGCAGATCAAGATCAGCCAGAACCATGGCGTTGGCTTCGGAAACTCGTAATCCGGCTGCGTACAAGAGTTCCAGAAGCGCCCGGTCGCGAATCCCGGCGTCGGTTCCTGTATCCGGCTCGTCGAGTAGCCGATCTATCTCGTGGCTCGAAGCGATAGCCGGTAGCCTTTTCTCTTTTTTTGGACCGGTTACGAGATCTGTCTGGTCGAGTTCGATAACCCCGGTCTGGCGCAGGTATTTGAAGAAAGATTTAAGCGCAGAGAGTTTTCGAGATACGCTGCTGCGGTTGTACCCGCTCGAAACCAGTCCCGCCAGATAGCCCCTCAGGAACAAACGGTCGACTTTTTCGAGATTAGTGACGTTCTGTTCGTCGAGATATTCGACGAGCGGAACGAGGTCGTTCACGTAGTTGCGAACGGTGTGAGTAGCGAGCTGGCGCGTTGTTGCGATGTGATCGGTGAACTCGTGTATCAATCCGGAAATATCAGGATTATGAGTTTGTCGAAGCGCCTCTTCCATCGCAGGCGAGGGCAGTCGTTTGATGGTCGTCATACCTGAACCACCTGCCCCACGTGCAAAAGAAGCGAACTATGCGAAATCGCCCGAAGGCCAACGCTAAGCCTTAGCTTTAGCTTTGGTCTTCTTAGCCGTAGCTTTCTTGGCTGTAGCCTTTTTAGCAGTAGTCTTTTTCTTCGTGGGCTTCTTGCGAGATCCTCGTTTTGCTTCTGCCTCTGCTGCCACTGCGGCCGCTGCCTCGGGGTGCACAATTGAGCACTTCTCCATAGCGGTCTTCCAGGCAATCTCCCAGTTTTCTTTGACCTCACCCGTGGCACGTTCGCCGGGTCGGGTAGAGATTGAAACTCGGCATTCCGGGAATTTTCCGCACGATAGGAATTTGCCGTAGCGTCCGCTACGAATGACGAGATCATCTCCGCCTTCGCATTTTTCATCGCTTTTCTGAACGAGCAACTTGCGATCGACCCGTTTAGCCTTCTCCATAGTTTCTGCGACCGCTTTTTCAAACGGGCCGAAGAACTCTTTCAGCATCTCCACCCAGTCTTGCTGGCCCTCAGCAACAGAGTCGAGCTTCGACTCAACGTCAGAGGTGAATCCCATGTCCATGATGTTTGAGAAGTGCTCTGTAAGCAGATCGGAAACAACCGTACCGAGCGGAGTGGGCTTAAATCGTGTCTTTTCACGATCAACGTACTGCCTACGTTCAATTGTGCCGACAATCGACGCGTACGTGCTAGGGCGGCCTATTCCCTGTTCTTCCAAAAATCGAATCAGGTTGGCTTCAGTAAATCGTGGCGGCGGTTGCGTGAACTTCTGATCGGCGTTCACAGATTGCTTCTTGTGAATGTCGCCTTCGTTCATAGCAGGCAGCTGATTGCTGTCCTCGTCTTCGGCGTCTTCGTCCTTGGTTTCGATATAGAGCTTGCGGAAGCCGTCGAACTTGATGACGGAACCCGTGGCGCGCACGGTGTATTCCTTGCCGTTGGTGGCAGCCGCGGTGATGTCGACACCTGTGTTGTCGACGATGGCGTCGGACATCTGGCTGGCGATAGTCCGCTTCCAGATCATTGTGTACAGACGTAGTTGTTCGCTCGAGAGGAATGGTGCGAGCTTCTCAGGCGTGTTGGCGGCTTCGGTGGGCCGAATGGCCTCGTGAGCTTCCTGAGCCGACTTGCTGCGGGTCTTGTAGGTCTTCGGACCAGTCGAATACTCGTTCCCGTAGGTCGACTTGATGAACGCCTGGGCCTCATCGAGTGCGTTCTGCGAAAGGTTGACCGAGTCGGTACGCATGTAAGTGATTAGGCCAACGGGTTCGGCGCTGCCGAGTTCCATGCCTTCGTAGAGATCCTGTGCGATTCGCATCGTGCGCTGGGCACTGAAACGAAACGATCGAGCGGCCTGCTGCTGCAACGTGCTCGTAGTAAACGGCGGTTTCGGGCGCTGCTTGGCTTCGCGGCGGGTGATATTAGCGACGGTGTAGGTCGCTGAGTTGAGATCAGTCCTGATCTCCATCGCCAGCGTCTCGTTGTCGACAACCGGCTTGCCCTTCTGATCGGGCACAGCAGTGAGATTGGCGTTGAAAAGGAACTTCCGCTCACCAGATTCGGTTTCGAGGTCGACTGATATTACCCAGAATTCTTCAGGCTTGAACGCTTCGATCTCTCGTTCGCGGTCGACGATGATTCTAAGGGCGACAGACTGAACACGGCCGGCCGAAAGGCCACGCCTCACCTTGCTCCAGAGAACCGGGCTCAACTTGTAGCCAACTATTCGGTCGAGCAGACGGCGCGCCTGCTGGGCGTTCACCAGATCCATGTCGATATCACGCGGCTGGGAGAAGGCTTCTTCTACAGCAGCGCTGGTGATTTCGTGGAATACGACTCGTTTGAGGCTGTTCGCCTTGTCGAGTTCGGCCGCTTCGACGAGATGCCACGAGATGGCTTCACCTTCGCGGTCCGGGTCGGTTGCAAGATAAACGGTGTTGGCTTTTTTCGCTGCACGCTTGATCTCGGTGATCAGCGTTGCGCGGCCTTTTACGTTCTCGTAACTAGGTTCGAAGTTATTCTCAACATCGACGCCGAGCGTTCGCTGTGGAAGGTCGCGAACGTGACCCATTGATGCCTTGACGATGTACTTGTCGCCAAGAAAACGGCCTACTGTGCGTGCCTTCGCCGGTGATTCGACGATAACCAGATCGGGAGACGATTTCGCCAACTGTCTAATACCTCAGGTCCGGTGTTCATCTTGAAACCACCGGACGTTCTTTATCTGCAATGAACTGCATCGAGCCAACTTGCCGGGCCGAGCCCCGCAATTCCAACATCACTAAAACGGAGCTAACTGCCGCTGCCGACTCGCCCAGCGCTCTCGTGATGTCATCGACGTGCATCGGCCCCCCGGCTTTCTCCAGAAGATCGATAACGCGATGCTCGATACTTAATACATTGTCTTCACGCGCGAGATTGTCAAGCGCGTTTTTGCCAAACCCTGAACTATTCTCAGTTGAACCTTCAGGCATTGATTCGACAATTTTCGGCACAGACTCGATATTTAACTCTTCAAGAATGTCGTCTGCAGCCGTTGTCAGTTTTGCACCCTGCTGAATGAGCCAGTTCGTCCCTTTGCTCTTCTCACTGAGAGCACTTCCGGGCACGGCAAAAACGTCTCGGTTTTGTTCGAGAGCCCAGTTTACGGTGAGCATCGCTCCACTTTTGAATGCCGCCTCAACCACAAGAACGCCGTGACAGAGCCCGCTTATGACCCGATTTCTACGCGGAAAATGCTGAGGTAACGCGCTTACTCCGGGCGGATATTCAGTGAATAACGCACCGTTTTCGATAATTTTTTCGGCCATCGGAATATTTCGCTGGGGATACACGCGGTCGAGCCCTGAACCGAGAACCGCCATTGTGCGACCACCAGCTTCAAGGGCAGCCCTGTGCGCTGCGGTATCAATGCCCCGAGCCAGCCCTGAGACCACCGTTACGCCAGCCCGAGCGAGGTCGTATGAGATACGCCGTGTCATCTCCAGACCGTACGGCGTTGCATCTCTGGATCCGACCACCGCAATCGCCCGTTCGTCGGCCGCAAGCATTTCGCCCTTCACATAAACAACGCTCGGCGCGGCGGGTGTCTCCGCAAGCTGGGAAGGATAGTCGGGGTGGCGCAGATGCAGAGCTGTGATCCCCAAAGCATCGAGCCCGCCCATAATCTCGTCTGGCTCATTTTCATCCCGGAACCGCTCCGTCTCACCGGCGACTTTGCGAGGAACACCGGCTGCTGCAAGATCAGCAAGAGGTGCGTTCCAGGCCGTTTCAAGATCACCAAAACGGGCTTCAATTTTTGCGAACGTGGCTGGTCCCAGTCCGGATACCTGATGGAACGGAACCCAGTACTTCAAGTCATTCATGCGGCGAATAATGGCGCATCTTGATGCCTTTAAGCAAATCGTGATGGCACAGTGAGGCAATTTCGGCTGATTCGAAGACTGTCACTGCGAGGAGTCCGACGACGTGGCAATCACGATCCGCGGCAGGAGCGTGACCTACTGAAATGATCAATCATTCCGCTACGTTCGAGATACTGAATCAAGTTCAGCATGACGATGCGAACGTTTGTAGCTCTTCGTCCGGCCTCCCTCCTTCGGGAGGGGCTGAGAGAGGGTAGATTGCCGCTCGCGACCAAGTCATCCGATGACGCCCGAAGCTAAACGAGATTGCAGCTAGCGGCCAAAGTCCTGATCAGATCGGGGCCCGCCCGCAGCCGTTGTCCGGTCCCCCTTCCTTCGGGCCAAAGGCCGAAGGCACGGGCTAGGGGAAGGGTAGATTGCCGCTCGCGACCAAGCCATCCGATGACGCCCGGAGCTAAATGAGATTGCCGCTAGCGACAAGTCGTCCGACGACGCCAGAGCTAAACGCCAAACGCAAATATGGCGGAGAGGACAGGATTCGAACCTGCGGTGAGCTTGCACCCACACACGCTTTCCAAGCGTGCCCATTAAACCGCTCTGGCACCTCTCCGCGGCAGCGTCGTCAACCGGCACACCGGTGTCTTGCGCTTATCGGGATTGAAAGGCGGCGAACCAACCCCGATAGGTATATGGCGGAGAGAGCGGGATTCGAACCCGCGATATGCGGATGCATATACCGGTTTTCGAGACCGGCGCCTTCAGCCACTCAGCCATCTCTCCGAACTCATCAACTATAGCAATCCAATCACAAGTTTCGGCTACTCATTTCGCCGCAATATGATGAATTTGCTCCGCACAATGCCAACTACGTGTACACCAATATATTGACGGAGAAGAATTCCGAACAATACGATTAAACTTGATATCGCCCGCTATCAGTAAGTAAACGCAACAGTTGCAACTTGGCCACGTAGATCCCCGCACAATTCTTTTTCATAAAATTGCAGTGGGATCGCATGTTTTGTTATCAAATCCCCAAATATCTCAAATAAAATTGGTCACCAAATGACCATCGCTGGAATAATTCTCGCTGCCGGAAAAGGTACGCGGATGCTATCGAATACACCGAAGGCGCTTCACAAAGTGGCGGGTGTTGCCCTAGTCGGTCACGCTGTGCGGATCATGCGTTCTGCCGGTATCGACCACATCAACGTAGTCGTTTCACCGGATATCGCCGATCTGCCAGAACTGAAGGAAGCACTGCTTCCGGGAGTCGGAATCTCGATTCAGACCGAACAACGCGGAACAGCCGACGCGCTTATAGCTGCCCGAGGAGCCGTGTCGAAAGCCGACGCCATAATCGTCGCACCCATGGACAACATCCTCGTGACTGACGAAATCGTCTGCCGCATTATCGATCTTCACCGCGATTCGGGCGCTCTGGCAACCATGCTCGGCGCTATGGTCGAAGACGCGTCAGGGCTCGGCAGGATCAAGCTCGATGCGTCCGGCCGGCCGACAACGGTTCTTGAGGAGCACGAAGCCGACGACGAATTGCTCCAGAGCAACCTGATCAACACTGCCTGGTACTGCTTCGACAACAACTGGATATGGAACGAACTCGACGGGATACAACCGGCCGACACTGGCGAGGTCTACCTGCCGAGAGTGATAGCCAGCGCAGCTAATAGCGGACGTTCGAGAATCGTCGTGTCGGACGATCCAGATACCGGACTCGGCATCAACGACAGGGTGCAACTTGCGAACGCTGAGAGAATAACGCGGCGTCGCATCAACGAAGCGCATATGAAGAGCGGAGTGACCCTGCAAGACCCGGCTACGACATATATCGATATCGACGTTGAAATAGGCCCCGACACCACTATCGGAGCTGGCTCGCACATCGGGACAAGATCAAGCATTGGCTCCAATGTGGTGCTGGGCCCGAACACCCGAATCACGTCGAGCCAGATTGGCGATCATGCCACCGTCGACGGTGCACGCGTAATCGATTCGACAGTCGGCGAAGGTGCGTCTGTCGGCACCAATTCATTACTACGCGTGGGTGCAAAACTCATGCCGGGATCTAAAGTGGGAAATCTCGCCGAGATTAAAAATTCGATTATCGGCTCCGGATCGCACGTGTCACACTTTAGTTACGTGGGTGATGCGACAATTGGTCGGAATGTAAATATCGGAGCGGGAACAATCACCTGCAACTACGATGGAAAAGATAAGCACCCAACGATTATCGAAGATGACGCACAAATTGGATCAAGCACGATGCTGATCGCACCGGTAACAATCGGTAAAGCAGCCAGAACCGGAGCCGGTTCGGTCGTGCGAATCGACGTCGTAGCAGGTGACACAGTCGCCGGTGTTCCCGCAAAATCTATAAAATCAAAGTGATTGCAATACGTCTCGTAAAATTCACGGGACAGGAATCAATAAGGAATGACCAAAAATACAGAAGACCCCGAAAGTACGGGGCAACCTCCGGATACGAACCGGCAGACGGTGCTGAATAAGGTGAACGCGTAATGTCACCCTATCTACTGTCACTGCTGGCACTAGTTATCTCCGGAATCGTTTTCTTTCTGACCGCACTAGCGATTTCATCGCTCGGTACGCGCGTCAACCCACTTCCATCGATCGTTCGCAACCCGAGCACAAACGGCAACGGTAATGGCGATTCCGAACACGACCACGATCACGGATTCTCCGGTCGACTCAGTGCCGAAGCGAGCCTGATAGGCAGAAGTATTCAAGCCGCAGCGCTTATGGCCGCAACACTGGCTGTACTCGGAATATTCGAATCTGGCACTGGTGTCGCTGGCTCGGGCTACCAAGTTGCCCTCAGCGGAGTTATCACCGCGGCGGGTGCGATTGTCGTTCAGCTTGTCGCATCAGGGTTATCTGGGTATCAGCGAAATTGGGCACGAACAATAAGTCGGCCAACGGGCACACTTCTGCGCTGGGCAAGTGTTGTTCCCGGAATTTCGCACATCGTCGATTTCTCACTCTCTCGGGGTCGAGGTGACGACGCTGTCGGCGAAGACGTCTCCGCCGCACTTCAGGAAAGCCTCGACTTCCTTGAAGAATCTGTCATTCCAGCCGATCAAAACGAACTGCGTATGATCCGGGGAATTCTTCGGATGGACACGGTAAAAGTTCGCGAGATCATGGTGCCACGCGTCGACATGAACACTGCCCCCGCTTCTGCGACCATCGGTGAAGTGGCGGATCTAATGTCGGTTGGAGGCCACAGTAAGATTCCGCTTTACGACAGTGACGCAGACTCGGTCATGGGCATCGTATTTGCTCGGGACGTGCTGACAGCCCTCGACAACGACGAAGATCCTACAGGCCCTGCAGAGGTGCTGGCACGACCGACTCTGGGCGTACCGGAGTCTCAGAGCCTGGAAAGGCTGCTACGGCAACTTCAGGAAGAACGTACTGGGTTGGCGATCGTGGTCGATGAGTATGGTGGCATCTCCGGCCTGGTAACTGTCACAGATCTAATTGAGGAGATCGTTGGCGAACTTATTGATGAGTTCGATGTCGACGAGCCCGAAGTTGAATCTATAGGCGTGAACGAAATGTTTGCCGATGCCGGAGCCTCTATCGACATCATGAATCAGACGATCGGCACATCTATCGTTGCCGACGGCTTCGATACAGTCGGTGGGTTGGTCTTCCGAGAGCTTGGCAAAATGCCTTCCCCGGGCGACACGATTTCGGTCGAAGGTGTAAAAATCACGGTTCAAACGGTGATTGGCCGACGAATTCGTCAGGTGAAGATCGAACGCGTGGAACTGGAAGCGACCGAAGTCGACTAGGTAGCCTCAGGCGTACCAGACGGCGTCGATGAGCTCCTATGCCAGCCTGTAGATCTTCAGAGGAACGCCCTCGCCACCTACCGGAATCGAGGCATGCTCAACCCAGCCGTGATTCTCGTAGAAGTTCCGGGTAAGCGCGTTTGATGAGATAACAGCAAGCTCGACTCGTTCGAATCCTTGCTCTTTTATAAACGCCTTAGCGCGTGCCATTAGCAGGCTCCCAATACCGCCACCTCTCAGCTCGGGATCAACGTGCATACCAACGAGGTGCGCATCGAAGTCGGGCGAATCGGTGGGACCGACCTTTACCGTTCCCACTATGGCGTCATCGATAACGGCTACAAACATCGACTCGTTCGATGCCGACGCTGACGCTGCGAGATCTTCACGCCATCGCTCCCGATATTCGTCAATGTCTCTAGACGTCACCCACTCCTCCGTTGCGAACGGCTTGAACGAGATCGTGTGGCTGCGATAGATCAACTGTGCAACCGATTCGTAATCCTCTGGATTGCTTGGGCGGATCAGCGGTTTGTTTGAAGGCATAGTGTGGGTGGGTGTTATGTGATGGTCAGCGGAAAGTATTTTGGAAGTTTTAGCAGGTTAAACAAAGACGCCCCGGCAAAACCGGGGCGTCTTAAGAATCAGTAGATTCAGGTACTAGCCGTCGATTTTGTCGACGATCATGAATGCACCAGCACCACGGTTGCCCTGGTCGCCAGCTGCCGTCACGGTGAATACTTCACCGGCCGGGAAGCCGCTACCTGTACCACCGACCTGGATTTCCAGATCAACAGTAATCGAGAACGCACCATGGTCATTTGCAACGGCGTCACCGAGCAGGAAGTCAGAGACCCCTGGCTTGGCAGATACCGAGATACCTTCACCAGCAGCATAGCCACCACCAATTACGGTGATTGAAGCTGCACCAGCAGTGACTTCGGCCGCACCGGTCGAAGAACCGTTAGCGTCGAAAACAGTAAGTCCGGCGATGAGAGTAGTACCGTCAACGCCGTCGGCGCCGTCGGCGCCGTCGCTACCATCTGAACCATTTCTACCAGCAGCTCCGGTCTTACCGTCTGCGCCAGCAGCACCAGCCTTACCGGCTGCGCCATCCTTACCGGCTGCGCCGGACGTGCCATCGTCACCGGATGCACCGGCAACACCGGCAGAACCGGCAGAACCGGCAGAACCGGCAGAACCGGGAGCACCGTTTGGTCCCTCTGGACCCTGATCACCCTGACATGCAATAGCTGCCATGAGGGCGAACATCGTACCTATCAAAAGGAAAGCCTTTAGCTTTCCGCGGAGCAGTCCTGTCATTGGGCCCCGTCCTCCAGTCTTAATATTTGAATACCGTGCCGCGTGCTGCAGCGAAACTCGTTCTGAATTGAATCACAACGAGCGTAAGCTGTACGCATTACGCGCAAATTACAGCTGCGGCAAGTGGCGTGCCAAAGTCAATGTTATTCGGGCGATTTCTCCACTGTCAAGCAATTCAGAGTGAGCTTACGAGGCGTTTTGTCACTTACTGATTACGTCTCAGCACCCATTTATACACGATACCGTATTCCAGAGATCGATTCAGATTCGGTGAAATCATGATTTCCGCTTGGCATACCCCCGTGTAAATAACTGTGGAATTGTCGACCGCCGTGATATCCTCCTAAGGTTGTGAGAACACAAGAACGAAATCAAAGAAACTAAAAAGTACAAATCACAGAATCCCATATTTTGGAACACCGGCACATTGTGCTGGGTATTTGCAACTCGGAGAGCACTCAACTTGGATCAGTCAGAACGAAGCGCGGTTATTGCAGCACACAGGACACACGAAGGCGACAGTGGTTCGTCGGAAGTCCAAATAGCGCTGCTGACAGCTCGAATTACTGAGCTAACGGACCACCTGCGCGAGCATAAGCACGACCACAGCAGCCGACGCGGCTTGCTGAAGATGGTCGGCCAGCGACGTCGTCTTCTTAACTATCTGAATAGTGAAGACGTTAATCGATACCGTGGAATCGTTGCCAAGCTCGGCCTCCGAAAGTAGATAAACGCCCCCATATAGATAAAGGGGGCGTTTCGCTTGCTCGGTCTCGACCGGTACTAATATTGCCGGTCATCGTCGGATACTTAACTATCCTCCTGACGCGCAAGCGCACAGGTGCCATTTACCACTCACAACTGTTGGCACCGGGCATCCGCCCCTGTGAAATTCGTACAAAGAAAAATAGAAACAGAATAGAAAATGATTAACAAATTCCAGATGGAAATTGGCGGCCGAGTCCTTGAGTTTGAACACGGCAGAGTTGCCGCTCAGGCTGGCGGCGCCATAACAGTTCAGTTCGGTGACACCATGTTGCTCGCAACTGCTACAGCCTCAAAGAAGCCTCGCCCGGGCGCGGACTTCCTTCCCATGACAGTAGACGTAGCCGAGAAGGCATACGCCGCAGGTAAGCTCCCCGGAGGGTTCTTCAAACGTGAAGGCCGACCGTCGACCGATGCAATTCTTGCTTCACGGATGATCGACCGACCTATCCGACCGCTGTTCTCGAAGACTATTCATAACGAGATACAGATCATCGTTACGATCATGTCTAGCGATGGCGTCAACCCCTACCCGGCAATTGGCATCATCGGTGCATCAACAGCACTCGCCATATCTGATATCGCATTCAACGACCCCATAGGCGCGTGCGTCATTGGACTTGTTGAGGGCGAACTAGTGGTGAACCCCACATACGAAGAACTCGCCTCAAGTGACCTCGAACTGCTGGTCGCAGGTACCGGCGAAGCCACGATGATGGTTGAATCCGGTGGAAACTTCGTTTCTGAAGCGGTTCTACTCGATGCGCTTGAACTTGCCCAAGAGGTAAACGGTGCGATCGTCGAGCAAATCATTGAGATCCAGCAAAAAGTCGGCAAAGAAAAGTGGGAAGCTCCTGAAGTATCCGACGAAGAAAAGGCCGCTGAAAAAGCAACGCGAACTCTCGTTGGTGAAGATTTCCTGAAGGCACTCAAAGCACCGGGGGACAAGGCAACGCGACAGAACCGCATGGACGAAGTGATGGACGGCACTATCGAGAAACTCTCGGTCGACCACGACGCGGGTCATGTGAAATCTGCCCTTTACGCCCTCGAGACCGAAGCTGTTCGAAGCACAATTCTCGAAGACGGATCACGACCAGACGGCCGAAAGCTCGACGAGCTTCGTGCATTGGACTCCGAAGTCGGCTACCTGCCTCGTGTCCACGGATCAGGCATCTTCACTCGTGGCGAAACCCAGATCATGGGCGTGCTAACGCTTGCATCTGCCGGTGAACGCCAGCGACTGGACACGTACGGCCCAGAGACTGAAAAGCATTTCATTCACCACTACAACTTCCCTCCTTACTCAGTAGGTGAAGCCGGACGATTCGGATTTACCGGTCGCCGTGAAGTTGGTCACGGAGCCTTGGCAGAACGAGCACTCAAGCCCGTTGTACCGAGCCAGGCCGACTTCCCATACACGATTCGACTCGTTTCCGAAGCACTCGCTTCGAATGGTTCGACCTCCATGGCGTCCGTCTGCGCAAGTTCACTTGCAATGATGGACGGTGGTGTACCGATCTCAGCCCCGGTCGCTGGAATAGCCATGGGACTGATCACTGACGAGAAGGACATAAACAACTACGCGATTCTCACCGACATTCAGGGTGCTGAAGATCACTCGGGTGACATGGACTTCAAGGTTGCTGGTACACGTGAAGGCGTTACCGCACTACAGATGGACATTAAGGTAAAGGGAATCACGTTCGAGATTATGAAGAAGGCACTTGAGCAGGCTCGGGTCGCTCGACTTCAGATTCTCGACAATATGGAAGCGACGATCGCTGAATCACGCGACGACCTGAGCGAATACGCACCTCGAATGCTTTCACTCAAGATTCCGACCGACAAGATCGGTGCAATCATCGGTCCTGGTGGATCGGTAATTCGTGGAATGATCGACGAGTTCGGCGTCACGATCGATGTTCAGGACGACGGCACAGTCGTTGTCGGGTCGCCCGACCGTGAGAACGCAGAGAAGGCCGAAGCTGCAATCAACTCCCTTACTAAGGACGTTGAGGTTGGCGACAAATACACCGGTCGAGTCGTTCGTATCATGCCTTTTGGAGCATTCGTACAGATTCTTCCCGGCAAGGACGGAATGGTTCACATCAGCGAACTTTCCCAAAACCGGGTTCCCGACGTCGAGTCGGTGGTCAGCATTGGCGACCAACTCGAAGTAATGGTCATCAACGTCGATGGAATGGGTCGTATCGATCTCTCGCACCGTGCGCTGCTCGAAGAGAGCAACGAGGGTGGCAGCGGAGACCGAGGTGATGCACCTCGTGGCGAAAGCCGAGACTCAGGTGACCGCGACGACCGTGGTGGCGATCGAGGCCAACGTGGTCCCAGAAGTGGCGGCGACCGAGGTGGCGACCGCGGTGGACGTGGTGGAGACCGCGGAGGCCGAGGCGGAGATCGTGGTGGACGCGGTGGTGACAGAGGTGGTCGTGGACGAGACAGCGACGATCGTGGCCCACGCCCCGAACGACGCGACTCCGACTCCGGCGGCGACCGTGGTCCCCGATCTGATCGGCCAGAGCGATCAGAACGTTCAGACCGAGATGGTGAGGGCGGCGGAGATCGTGGCCCGAGGCGTCCAGCCGGTGGCTATGATGGAAGCAGTCGACGATCTGGCCCGCCGCGTCGTCGATAACTCTCCGAACTAACGGATAAATAGAGACGTAACAGACACGATGTCACCGGAAACAACAGAAATAAAAGTCGCAGTAAACGGCGCGCTTGGGAGAATGGGTTCAACCGTTCTCTCGGCAGCCGCTGCTGAAAACGGCGTAACACCCGTCGGTGGGGCAGATATTGCCGCATCTACCGACTCTGTAACAATTTCCGGGACATCAGTGTCAGTTCCTCTGGCGACCGGGCTGACCGAGCTGTTTTCGACAGTAAAGCCCGACGTCGTAGTCGACTTCACAAACGGTGAAGCCGCTAAGCAGGCCATTCTGACCTGCATCAATGCTGGCGTAAGAGTAGTTTCTGGATCTACCGGGCTATCGCCTGAAGATCTTGATGAAATCAAACAGCTGGCATCCGAGAAAAGTGTGGGGGTCATTTCGGCTTCCAACTTCGCGCTCGGAGCCGTTGTGCTGATGCATCTTGCAGGAATCGCCTCCAAGTATTTTGACTATGCCGACCTTCTCGAGAGCCATCACGAAATGAAGGTCGATGCACCCTCAGGAACTGCCCTTTCTATCGCGGAAGCGATGATTGAGGGACGAGGATCGGATTTCGAGCACAACGTTGCCGATCTCCAGACTCTCGAAGGCACCCGTGGTGGCGACTACCAGGGCATCAACGTACACAGCGCACGAATGCCGGGTCGGGTAGCACGTCACGAAGTAGTGTTCGGCGCACTCGGTCAAACCCTTACGATGATCCACGATTCGATCAACCGTGACAGCTTCATGCCCGGCGTAATGCTTGGTGTGAAGCACGTGGTTGGCGAGCAAGAACTCGTTGTTGGTCTTGCGAACGTTCTTGGACTCGGCAAGTCAAAGCCGTAGCCGACCTCCGTATTCAACGGATCGTTGGCGATTCCCATAAATTTCCTAATGAGTGTTTAATTGCGTAGTGTCGTTTGATGCGTCAGAGCAGAACGCATTGGCTGCGTAGTGCTTCGAGAAGAAAAATGAACAGCAACGAAATAAATATCGCGATTGTCGGCGCCACAGGGGCAGCTGGAGGGACGGCTTTAGACCTCCTTAAAGAGCGGAACCACCCTGCCGACAAGATCACACTGATGGCGTCGGAGCGGTCGGCCGGTCGAAAAATCCCCTATGGCGATACCGAATTGACGGTTATTCATGCCGTAGCTGAGGCTTTCGATGGGATCGATGTAGCACTGTTCGCCGCAGGCGGATTGGTCAGTCGTCGATTGGCGCACAAAGCAGTCGAACGTGGAGTGTTTGTGATCGACAAGGGTTCGATATTCCGTATGGATCCGACGATTCCGCTGGTAGTTCCTGAAGTCAATAGCGACGATATCGAGTGGCATCCGGGAATCGTTTCGACTCCGAACTGTACAAGCACACCGTTTGTCATGGTGTTGGATGCCCTTAGGAGCATCTCACCTATCAAGGCTGTCACGGTCGCCACCTACCAATCGGTAACCGGCACCGGAGTGGCTGCAAATGAAGAACTGATGGAACAGTCACGCACCGTGTTGGCCGGAGGGAAAGCGAAACCCGAGGTATACCCGCACGAGATCGCCTTCAACGTTCTTCCGCACGTCGATGACTTCCTGGAAGACGGGTACACAAAGGAAGAGCAAAAAATGCTCAATGAAACTCGCAAGATCCTGCACGATGAGAATCTACTGGTTTCAGCTACCTGCGTACGGGTTCCTGTTGAGGTATCGCACAGCGAATCCGTTCAAATCGAATTCGAATCTGAAATCAGCGTGGACGATGCAAAGCGCGCTCTGGCTGATTATGCGGGTGTGAAGGTTGTAGACGATCCCAGCCGGAATGAATACCCTATGCCACTCAGTGCGGCAGGGATCGACGATGTGCTGGTGGGGCGTATTCGTAAAGACATCGCTCACGAGAATGGCATTGTTCTCTGGTTGGCGTGTGACAATCTGCGAAAAGGTGCGGCACTAAACGCACTGCAGATTATGGATGAAGCGCTTCGCCGAGATGCATTCAAGCCTGCGGCACAGCGAAAATCAAGATAAATAGAAACCACTTATTTGTAAACGTTTCACCGACGAGAGGTCGGTCACAAATGGCAGAACTAGGGCGACTCCTAACAGCAATGGTTACTCCCTTCACCGAAAACGGTGAGGTTGATTACGCACGAGCCGGTGAACTGGCGAAGGCGATTTTGAAGTCAGGTTCGGACGGTCTGGTGATTGGCGGAACCACCGGCGAAGCCCCGTCGATGAGCGACGATGAGTTGCTCCAGCTGTTCGCTGCGGTGAAACAAGCTATCGGCGAAGATGGCGCGGTAATCGCCGGAACGACGAACAACAACACCAGATCTTCGATAGCGCTGTCACGTGAAGCAGAGAAGGTCGGTGTCGACGCACTGTTGCTCACCGTCCCTGCCTACAACAAACCTACTATGGGCGGCCTGTACCAGCACTTCACAGCCATAGCCGATGCTGTTTCGATTCCCGGAATTCTTTATAACGTCCCCGGTAGAACGGCCCTGAACATGGATGCCGCGACTACTCTTCGACTCGCTGAGGTCCCCAACATTGTTGGAGTGAAAGAAGCGTCGAGCGATCCGGATCAAATTGCTTATGTGATCAAGGGCTCGCCAGAAGACTTCAATGTATGGAGTGGGAACGACAACGAGATATTCCCAACGATGGCGACCGGCGGCTACGGAATCGTTAGTGTTGCCGGAAACATCATCAGCGGTCAGATCCAGAAAATGATCGGTCTGTTGCTGGAAGGCGACGTTGAAGCAGCCGCGGCCGAACACCTGCGTCTACTACCGATCTTCAATGCCCTGTTCTTCGTAACGAACCCGATTCCTATCAGGTACGCGATCAACAGGTCTGGCTTCGATGTTGGCCCCGCACGACTGCCGATGGTGCCAGAACCGGGCGAGCTCGAGGCGTTCAGTAAGCGATTTGACCCGATTATGGATCAGTATTCGGTCGATCTGGCTTAGTCGAAACTAGCAGGTAGCCTTCTCAGAATTATGCTTTAGCGGTATTCGTATTTTCGCGAATCGCACCGTTTCTGCACGCATGTTGTAAAGCAGCGGGTGCGGGGATGTGAGAGGCTGACCGCATCGAAGCTGAATGCCAGTTTCAAAATAGAAAGAATAGCCGGATTGAGTGACGAACGTAAAAGTATCGTAGTGATCGGTGGAGGAAGCGGATCCTCCGCAGCTCTGCGTGGTCTCAAATCGTATGACGTTAATCTGACTGCAATTGTCACGATGTTCGACAGCGGTGGCAGTACTGGGATACTTCGTGAAGAGTTCGGCTACCCTCCGCTCGGAGACATTCGGCAGTGTCTTGTAGCACTCAGTCCAAACGGGAATGAGCAGGTTTCTGCTTTGAACAAGGCTCTCGACTTTAGATTTGATTCAGAATCTAGTTTGCAGGGGCACAGCGTTGGAAATTTGGTGCTAGCTGCTCTAACCACGGTGTACCAAGGAGTTCAAGGTGCGATCGATGAACTCTCTAGGATGATGCAGCTCGTGGGGCAGGTCGTTCCTGTGACACTTGACGAGGCTCATCTGTGCGCCCGATTGGTGGACGGGACGGTTATAAGGACCGAGTCAGCAATCGATCTGCGCGGTAATAATGGCCCCGGAATCAGTGAAGTATTTCTTGATGCCGATGTGAAGGCGAATCCACGTGCTCTTGAAGCGATTACTAATGCCGATGCGGTTCTACTAGGACCCGGCGACCTGTACACCAGTGTGATACCGAATCTACTGGTGGAGGAAGTCAGTGCGGCTATTCGTGACACGGACTCGCCGGTTCTCTACGCATGTAACTTGATGACCAAGTTGGGCGAAACTGCAGGGTACGGAGCATCGACGTTCGCGTCGGAGGTTGTTCGGTATATCGGGGGAAGAAAGCTCGATCACTTGTTGGTCAACGATGCTGAGTTCTCCGAGCAGGTGATAAGCGTATATGCGGCTGAAGACGCATCGCCTGTCGAGCTTGATAACGGTAATGCCGAGAACTTTGCCCACGAAATTATGGTGAGCGATCTGGCTTTCGTCGATGATCTGACGGTTAGGCACAATTCCGAGCGGCTCGCAGAAATTGTGATGGCGGCAATACAGACGCCTGCCAGAACTCGCTAGGCACCGTGCCTGGAATAGGACCGGTACCTAGCCGTATTGCCCCCTGCGGCGGTTGCTACGCCAGAAAGTCTGAAAGTACGAGAGTCTCTTCTCGTCTTGGACCGGTCGAAAGAATCTTAGTTCGAACTCCAACCAGTTCTTCGAGACGCTTTATGTAAGCGCGAGCTCCGTCGTTCAACTGATCTTGCTTAGTGATCGCCCGAGTCGATTCTGTCCAACCGGGAATCGTCTCGTAGATCGGCGTTGCGCGTTCGAGTGCAGCTGCATCAATCGGGAACTGTTCAGTGCGAACGCCGTCGATCTCGTAGGCTACACAAACCTTGATCTCATCCCATCCGTCGAGGATGTCTAATTTGGTGATGATCATGGCATCGAATCCGTTGACTCTTGCAGAGTAACGACCGGCGACACCATCGAACCAGCCAATGCGACGAGCACGCCCTGTAGTCGTTCCAAATTCACCGGCCTGCTCTCGAATCTTGTCGCCTTCCTCACCGTGAATTTCGGTTGGGAATGGTCCTGCGCCAACACGCGTGCAGTAAGCCTTGTACACGCCGGCCACCCCGCCGTAGGATCGCGGACCCATGCCGAGTCCAGTGAGCGTTCCGCCAACTGTTGGATTGGAACTTGTGACGTAAGGGTACGTTCCGTGATCGAGATCAAGTAGCGCGCCCTGCGCACCCTCAACTATGACCTTGCCATCATTTTCGAGTGCATCGGCGATAAGATTTTCAACTGGCCTGATGTATGGAGCGAGCTCGCTGGCCCACTTATTGGCAAGAGCGAACACCTCATCCAGAACGATCGGTTCGCCACCGTAGATCTTCGTAATGATCTCGTTTTTGAACTCTACGATTTCCGGGAGACGTAGCGCCAGATCCTCTGGATCAAGCAACTCGCCTACGCGGAGGCCCTCGCGTGCGACCTTGTCGACGTAGGCGGGGCCGACACCCCGGCCGGTCGTGCCGATAGCGGCATTTCCGCGTCGCTCTTCCTGGAGTCGATCGAGAGCAACGTGATAAGGCATGATCAGGTGAGCGCGATCGCTAACTGCAAGCCGGGATGGGTCGAGGCCGTTTTCGTTAATCTCTTTAAGGAGAACATCCGGATCAACGACAACACCGTTTCCAATGACATTCATCGCGTGTGGCCAACAAATTCCTGACGGCACGAGGTGAAGCTTGAAAGTACCAGCGTCATTTATGACAGTGTGCCCGGCGTTGTTACCACCGGAGTAGCGTGCGATTATCGCAGCGTTTTCGGCAAGGAAATCAATGATCTTTCCTTTGCCCTCGTCGCCCCACTGGGCGCCGATGACGGCGTATGCCGGCATCTTTTAAACTCCCTTGTTACGCGCTACCGGCCCGCTATTTATGCCACGGCTGGGTGGCTTACGGACCGGCGAATTTATGCAACAGGTTGTTGCCGACGAAGTATATCAGGCTCGTGGTTAAAACCTTGTATCGGTGCCGCACCTTAAAGCGTTGGCACGGTTGATCAGCTTTCAGTAGTGGTTTTCACCTTTAATGCGGGTACTAGATTCAACTGATTCTTATCATCGGCCGTAATCCACCAACCCTCAGATTTAGTCGTGCCAGAAGGTGATAAAACCATGTGCGAAAAATGGAATGGGCATTGACGGTTGGAAATAGCCATTGAAAATCCGCCATAATTTGGTTGACGGTCTGGAAAATGACGAGGTAGAGTTGTTCTTACGCCCAAACGCAAGCCACGCTTGTGGGGCGAATTCCGACCGTATCAAATCGGTCGTGACGCGTACATTTACAACCGAACAGTGGATTCCGCATTCTCCGAGACCAGGTAGATGATTCCTTAATGTGAGTCAAGCTACTAAGGGCACATGGGGGATGCCTTGGCGCCAGAAGCCGAA
>Ga0209402_10002061_pt1 | contig 20769 bp, 23 predicted proteins | sample ArcticOcean_MG_C_3_FD_187437 | JGI IMG/M metagenome (GOLD analysis project Ga0209402, IMG submission 187437) | Marine microbial communities from western Arctic Ocean - ArcticOcean_MG_CB8_126 (SPAdes) (version 2) | ecosystem: Environmental > Aquatic > Marine > Oceanic | place: Arctic Ocean... | reverse complement strand
ACCTTGTAGGACTGGGTTTCCGTGATCTTCAAAAAAATAGATAGAACCATCAGCGACGTCAACATTCCCGGTACAAGTATTTTTACAATCGCCGACAAAAATAGAAGAATTATTACCATCACCACCCACGGTACACCCTTCATAATTGACGCGAGGGTGGTCCCCTAATTGGAAACCACACCCCGCCGCAAGACACTCTCTTTCATTGTTGTCGTGTGAATTACAAACGATACCATCAGTGCTTGTACCATCACACATACCATAATTATAACCTGGGGAACACATGATTGCTGTATCTAGAGCTGCCCTATTAGCTACGGCATCTGGACTAACCCCTATAAGATTGGTTTTTTGGAGGTAAGCCAATCCATCTTCTGTTAAATTGAGAGTTGAGTTATCTATTGGGACATATTCCATATTAGTATCTAGACCACGATAGGAATTTGCGGGCGTGACAATATCATTATCATTAGGAGGAGATGAGGTTGAGGCGCTACAGAAATCACTCTCGTTATAACAGCATTCGTCTTGACCACATGTATCGCACGACGTACCATGGGGGTGTTGGAGACCGGTTCCGGTGGGGCAATTAGCCCCATCGGTACTATGCCAGTCACCTGTCCCCGACCAATCCAAGATACACGTCTTTGGCCTACAGCAGTCGCCTTGACTGCAATCCATACCGATACCTGATTGTGTTCCCGTACAATTCGTATCCAGTTTAACGGTCTGTTGATAAGGACAATTGCCGTCTCTCTCCTGCTTGGCGGACCATACCCCTTCAAGAGCAGTATTCTCGGCATATAGGGCTAGTAGACTTTCATCATCCACTACGTTGGAGATATCTCCAGAAAAAAGACCGGCATCGCTAAAATATCTTGCTTTATGGGCCACGGTGTCTTCTGTGTCGGTTTCACATTGTTTCGGGCGACAACAATCGCTATCCATACAATCCGTCGTCCCATCCCCACATAATGTATCTACTATATCTAAGTCTTTTAAGACTTTATCCAGACCACAATCCACAGCTTGGTAAATATTACTATCCTCCCCTAATAAACCCATATTAGCAGTTCTTTTCACTTCTTGGCCATTCATATTATTACATCTATTTTGACATATACCACCGAGGCACAATGTATCGGCGAGCGAACCGTCTGTTTCTGGGTTGATGTCCATATCTGCGATAATTTCCTTTATTTTTGAAATAAGACCAGGTATAAGGAAACTTATTATACCTAAATAAATCAATATTTCTAAAAAACTCATTTACTTACTATTATAAATTAAATAAATTTGATTTTTTTAATTTATGCTATCATTAATAAAAAATCAAATGAAAACTGTGATTGTAGTTGAATCGCCGGCGAAAGCGCGGAAAATCAAAACCTTCTTCAAGGATGACACAATCGTCACCTCTTCTTTCGGACACATCATTGATCTTCCTAAGGAAAAGATTTCTATCGATATCGAAGACAATTTTAAACCGACTTATAAAACTATGTCAGGAAAGAGTAAAATTGTCTCATCCCTCCGGAATTATAATAAAGGTTATCGTGTTTTACTGGCTGCTGACGACGACCGAGAAGGGGACGCTATCGCGTGGCACTGCGGCCAAGTAATGAATGTAAATTTCTTAGAAAAAAATAGAATTATCTTTCACGAAATCTCCAAGAAAGCGATTCATGAATCAATCAATAATGTTCATTGTTTAGATATGAATTCTGTAAATGCGCAACAAGGTCGCAGAATTTTAGACAGATTAGTTGGCTATAGTTTATCACCCTTACTATGGTCCCATATTGATAGCGATGTAAAAGGATTATCGGCGGGGAGAGTTCAGAGTACTTTATTATTACTTTTAAAGCAACACGAAGATACTATTGCTTCTCACAAAACCTCATCCGAGTATAAATATAGCGGTAATTTTACAGATAAATTAAAATGCGAATTAATCTTAAACGTAGGTGGAGGAGGGGGTGAAGATACTCCAGATACTCTAGAAACTCTAGAAACTCTGAAACACGATAAAGAATATAAGATAGTAAAACAAGAGCATAAAGAAGAAAAGAAATATTCTCCTTATCCATTAATCACATCTAGTTTACAGAGGTGTTCTCAGGGTGAATTAGGTTTTAAGGTTAAGAAGACAATGGATATTGCTCAGAAATTATATGAAAACGGTAAAATCACGTACATGAGGACCGATTCAACCAATATATCTTCCGATTTTCAGGGCCAGCTCTGTAATCATATTAAGGAAAGTTATGGATCACAATATTATTTACCGAAAAATAGTAATAAGAAGATTAAAGGAGCACAGGAAGCCCATGAATGTATTCGTGTGACTGGTTTTACATCGCTCAATGATAAATATACGGATGATGATAAAAAACTATATGAATTAATCAAGAAATATACGATTATTTCGCATATGAAATATGCTCTCTATGATAATCATCAATTTATACTGAATAATGATACTCTAAAGGATAAGGGTTATTTTCAGGGACAAATTAAATCCTTATTATTTGATGGATATTTAAGATACAATAGCGACGACTTAACTATTCTGAAAGAGATAGTGGATATAGAAGATAAGATCTATTCATTAAAAGATTGTTTCGCGGAGCAAGTTTTTACAAATCCACCTTCATATTTAAATGAATCCTCAATCGTAAAGAAGTTAGAAATGTCGGGTATAGGGCGACCAAGTACTTATGCGTCTTTAATTGGTACTTTATATAATCGCAAGTATACCGAAATCAAAAATATCAAAGGATTATCCAAGGATATTCAGACATATAAACTGAATAGTAAAAATGAGATCATTGAGAAATCAATTCATAAAAAACTCCCCGATCAAAAATTTAAGATTCTTCTGACCGATTTAGGAAAACAAGTTTTAGAATATTTAATGAATCATTTCTCGATGATTATCAATATTGAGTTTACATCTCTCGTTGAGCGAGACTTAGATAGGGTATCGAAAGGTGAGATAGAGTGGCAAACAGTCGTAGGAAAAGTATATGATAGTTTTAAAGATGTTTTGCAAGTTCAGAAAACTCTGAAGAGTAATAAAACGGGCACTTCATATAACAAGGAGAGAGTTTTAGGCGAATACATGTCCTCACCTGTAATTTTAAAAGATGGTCGTTATGGTCCTTATGTAACTTATAAGGAAAAGAATTCTACATTACAGTATCTATTAAAGGATAACGAAATAGAATTCGCTGATATCCGATTAGAATTAGTGAAAGATACAATTATGTATCCTTTATCGTTAGGTAATCATAAGGGATCAAAAGTAGAGATATGTCTAGGTCCTTATGGTAAATATATGAAATATAAAAAGAAGAATTTCCGGATACCTCAGAAAGAAGAGTATAAATTAGATGAATGTATAGGTAAGATTTATTAAGAATATATTTCTATATATATATATGAAAAATAAAAGATCATATAGAAAACCTATTAAATATGGAAGAACTAATAAATATAAAAGATCTATAAAAAGAAAAACAAAACGTAAGAAGAGTAAAAAATCTCCTAAAAAAAATTATAAATTAATGGGTGGTATGGAACCCGCCCCAGCACCTGAACCTGTATCCTTAAATTTTAGACAATATATTGAAGGTCTAATTAGTGAAGCTGATTCTATAGATCCCCAAAAAATAATAGAGTATTTAACTTCGGTGGGGTCAGTTGACGGATATAGTGATAAAATAGCACCCCCTTTATTATCTAGATTAGGAGATATTCAAATTGGTGATTTTAAATCATTAGGTATGTCATTTCCAGAAATTTTTTATTCATTTATAAATTTATTAAGCCAGGTCTCCGATAAATTACCATCTGTTTATGATGCCATAGCATTGGATAGTAAGGTTCATTATATGGAATTATTATTAGAAAATGAATTGTGTGATGATAGCACAATGATATTATATTATGATATAAATACTGGCTCAGAATTAACAGATAAACGATCATTAAAAACACAAGAGAATATGAAATTATTAGCAGGAGACGGTGAAACTACTTATTATATAAAAACTCCTTTCGCTGGGGCTTCTGCTTGCGCAATTCAGATAGAATCAAGTGTTTCTACATTAGAAGATTTAGTTGGATTAATACCGGAAAGTAAATATTGTATAGGAAGATTTTATGGTTTAATAATACAAAAAGCGAATCCGAAATTCTCCAATATTCATGGTGAAATAAGATGTTGTTGTTTTGAAGGTCAAATTAAATCTATATCATCATCATATCAAGGACATAGTCTATTTGGGTTTAAAGTATTAGGGATAGATAAATCTGTTTTTATTAAATTATTAGAAAAAACAGATTTATCTACAGATGAACATTTAAGTGACCCGGATATTAAACAATTATATCAATCTATATATAAATCTATATTGAATAACGATATCGGCGAAGATGGTAATATTGTACCCTCTCGTTATCTATGGAATGAAGATATGACCCCCCACCATGGTGGTGACTTTTCTGGCGCGAACAGTGAAGAAATAATAATTAGTGAAGAATCTGTTAGTAAATTATCAGGGAAATGTAATAGCGCTTATTCTATATTAAAATCTGGTTTAGATTTAGAAGGTTCGCATCATAGAATTGATTTAATTAAATCAAGAGATAGTGATACTTATATCATTAATGAAATTGAAAATATAAATTTTGGATCCATCCCCGCAGAATCTTTACGTATGTTTTCTTTAGATGAGATAGAATTAGTCAAATTAATAGATTACGTGGGAAGGAGGGTGCCCAAGGATAAATTCTTTGGGGTAATAAGGGAGGATTATTCAGATATAAATGAGAAAGTTTTTTCTTTGGACATTAAAATTTTTAAAAATATATTAGAACATATAGATAAGACAATTCGAGGAATTAATGAGATGACTTTAAGAGATTTATTATTATTATTTGATTAAATAGATTTATTAAGTATTGATATGAATAGTTATCTTAATCTTTTCGGGTATTTTATCAGGTAGAAATGATTTCTGTATATATAAGGGTCCTATAACGATTTGTCCTCCTTCACCTTCTTTGACCTCTTGATATCTAATAGTATTTTTTGTTTCTTTTTCCTTGATGAATTCAAGAGTTTTTCCTTGTTCAATATCGCTCATTTTATTATCACTATCATTATCATTATCTGATAATGTTTAAATATTTGATTTAAACCAGAACATTCTTGATCTATCCACATGAAGTATTCTAAGAGTTACATGATTCCAAAGTATCCGAATATAAGAGCGATCCATCTAATTGTGCCTGTTCCTCTTGTAAAGATAAATACAGGTTATGGAACAAGTAGAAAGGCGATCATAGAAACTTCGGCTCTGATACACATTTATATATCTTTATATTAATTATTATCATAAACGGTTTTATTGGGTTTTTTTCTACAACAACTAGATGTTATTTTTTCTTTATTCGTTTTTTTAAATTTTCTGTAGAATGTTGTTGGGTATCTAACGTGTGGTGCATCGTGATCATTATTGTTCGGATCTAAGATGAGATCTCCATACCATGGCCACAATTTATTATCTTCGCTATCATCTATATTTAATAATTCGGGATAATCCAATGTAATTTCTCTGATACATCGTTTCCATTCCTCTGGTGGTATGAAGGGATTCGTAGTTAAATATTGCGTCATTTTTGGAATATATATTTTCTTGAAATCGTCATATTTTAAGCGATCCGTATTTAATAATGATAATTGTATTTCTAAATCTTCACAGAGAATATTTAATTCAATTAAATATTTATCGATTTCGTTTATTTTTTCAATAAACATTTGTTTTTTTATCCAAGCAGCAATCAGAGATGTAGTCATGGAAGATGTAGTTAATAAAATATTCACATAAGTATTAAAATTTTCTATAGGAGCGTTACTTTCATCAACATTGTTAGCGACAGTTAATCCGGAAGTCAATGTAGAAATAACAATAATCATCCATGACCATTTATGTTCACTTTTTTTAAGATTATCAAAATAAAAAGAACTAACTATTCTGTTATATTTCAATTTCCATAAATTTTTTTGAAATCTATATCGTTTTACATTAGACCATTCATCATCTGTATCATTTTCCTCAAACGTATTGGAATAAACATATTTAATTTTGCGTGGTGTCAGTGTCATGTCGTCGCTCACATCACTCTTATTACTTGATATTTTCCCTTTTTTATATTTTAAATCTGCGATGGCCAATGAATTTCTACTAATATTGTCTTTTATTTCTTTGATAGTAATATCCTTATCTCCCTCTTTATCTCCCTCTTTATCTCCCCCCTTATCTCCCTCCTTATCCTTATCCTTATCTCCCTCCTTATCCTTATCCGCTTTATCCTTATCCGCTTTATCCTTATCCTTATCCTTATCTTTATCCTTATCCTTATCTCCCTCCTTATCCTTATCCGCTTTATCCTTATCCTTATCCTTAATAGTGATATCTTTATCTTTATCCTTACCCTTATCTTTATCTTTATCTTGTATGGTAGTTATTTTTTCAGGTCCCATTTCAGTATCAATAAAATTATCTTTTTCTTCATCTGACATATATAATTAATATATATATAGTAATCTTTTTTTTCTGTGTATTATACAAATGAAGAATTTATATAATAGCCAAATGATTATGTTCCTTGTAATGGTCATTATTGGTATTCTATTCAATCCTATGAACATCTTAGCATATAGATTTACAGACTTATATCTATCATTAACTCTATTTTATGGTGGTTTATTAATGGCTTCTAATATGATGTGGTCGCATGAGATTGTTCATTATTTATCTATGGGACATTTCAATGTATTGATTTTCTCTATCGGGATTATTTTATCTATTAGTGTATCAATATTATTATTGCGACAACAGTTATTAGTTGATGATAAACAATGGTTAAGAAGAATGATACCTCATCATTCTACAGCATTAACCACCACTCATAACATTTATAATAGAACAACTAATCCCAAAATAAAAGATTTAGCAAAAGAAATTATTGATACACAGGAAAAAGAAATAGAATTAATGAAATCCATGTTATAAATATGATGTTGTTTTACGATTTTGATTGTAATAATTATAGTCCTACTTTATTTAATAATCTTGGGAAAAACACAATCGCACCTATAAACTAAAAAGTCAATACATTATATACAATATCATAATCAGCGTTTGATATTGCGAAGACCGCCTAAGCGTAGGCAAGAAATTATAAATGACCGAGTTTATAATGAATACCAATAAATTTGATTTAAAACTAAATATATTAGATAATCAACAAATCATGATTGAAGCGACCCCACAACTATTAGTCGATTTAACAAGCCGATATGAACAAAATGCATTACAAAAAAGTGATTTAGAATATGCTGCGTATTTCTTAGGATTATTCGAAGGACATCTTATATTTGAATACACGGGAATTAAAAAAAATCAACTGAATACACATAAATATTTTTGTTTAAGCGTTCGGACGAGTGAAGGCGTCTATATGAATGAAAGTGATTTAATATACTTTCTTCAGATTAAATTAAATCAAATAATGAAAGATTTTGGAAATGATAAATTGATGAGAGATAGTGTGTATAAACATTGTTATGATAAAAAAAAGAAGATTATTATACCGGACTTTAAAACACCGACTGATAAAACAAAGATTGAGTCATGGGTCAGAAGTATCAATGCACAGGTTGAGCGCGGGGTGGTACCCCTAGGGATTCCAGATCAAGAACTACATAAATATCCAGAACTGTATACTAAAGATGAAAGCGGTTTCATCACACGAACCCGATGGCCAATGATAACTTGGGAACAAGTTAAACCATATATTAATCAAACCCCTCTGCCCAGGGTTAAATGTCCCTGCGGATATTGCGAATCTCCTACGTCATTATGTAACGCATTTATGATATGTATTGCGCGATGGTCTCAGGTATCTCCTGTGGTGATAGCGGACTGTTTATATAATAACAGTTCGCTGTTAGATAATGCTCAACACGGAGGATATACTAAATCAGTAAATGATGGTATGACAGGGGAGTTTAAGTATAAATTTAAAAAAATGAATGATAATTATCAATTAATTGACCATATTGGGAAATTCATACGATCTAAGAATAAATGGGGATAAAAAACCAGACGATACTAAATTATTTTAGTGATCCATGTTATAAATATGATGTTGTTTCACGATTACGTATATTTATCTTTTGATGAAGTAATGTATCAATACTAATAATAATTGTAAATAATAATATATTCGTTAGCGTTCTCTCTTGTTTATTAACAATGAATAAATACAATATGTATATCACTAATAATAATAAAATATTATGCATAATACCTTCCCATTTAGACCATTCGTAAAATTTTTTTAATATTTTTTCCATCTATAACATCTATATAGTAATAAATAAATAAATAAATTATTTAGTAACTGTCTCATTTAATGTGATTCATCATCATCATGATCATCACCATCTATATTTTCATAATGATTATACCATATATGAACATGATAGAGGACGGCCATAACACCGATTACTAGAATGATTAATCCTATATTATGATTCACATTATTCTTAAAAACCAACTGATAACCGACATAAGAGAGGAGAAGACCTATTAGAATATGAGAGATCCATATAAAAAAACCTGGGACGCCGAAGTGATACTCCATTTATAAATATATATATATAAATATAATGAGTGGACACTGGAGGATAAATTATAATAATAATGATGAGAAACCGATGAATCATTCTTCTGCGAAGCAACTGAATAATATGGACCATTCTTCTGCGAAGCAAATGGATCATTCTCCTGCGAATCAAATGAATCAAGTTGTAGGATCTAATCCGTGTACTGATAAATTAACCGATATAGAATATCTCGTTCATATGATACCCCATCATCAGGTCGCTATAGATATGAGTAATATGTTAATACCTAAATCGGGTGATCCTATCATGTTACATTTATGTCGGGATATTATAAGAAAGCAGGGTTATGAGATATGGGAGATGGAACTAATGAAAAGTCGATTAAGCGAAACTATCTTTTCTTCTCAGGATTCATTCAAAGAAGATTTTATGACTAAAATGGATCTTCACGCTCCTAAGCTGTCTGAGGCAAAAGAGGGTCCTTGTAATCCATTATTCTTCAAACCTAACGATCATATGCAGCATATGGCGGGTATGAATATTACTGATAAAAGTTATCTGGAACACATGATACCTCATCATCAGGTCGCTATTGATATGAGCAAGAGATTAATGTTACACACGAATCATCCTTACTTAATGGATTTCTGTCGTAAATTAATAATAGACCAACAGGGTGAGATCTTTTATATGAATAGTTTATTAAGTAATTCGTATAATTATCAAAGCGAATTGCTTCGTTGAGGGTCTCAACTCATTCAACTCATTCAACTCATTTGCTAAAAAATTTGATTTCATCATAAAAAATTAAATCATATTAAAAAAAAGCAATGGCACAACAGAAAGTCAAGATGAGTATTGTTCAGATGATAAATGTTTTACCAAAGACCATGCCCAGCAGAATTTATGCATGTAAGGGTATTTATCCTTCATGTATATGTATTGAGTATTTGGATTTTGAAAAAGTAGATCATCGTCGTATATATAAGAACTGTTTTATAACCTCTCTCTCAGATAGACCAAGACCAACTAAACTTCATAAAGTTTTCGATTGAAACATTCCTAGCAATCTTATCGCGACTTGTTTTCGGACTATCAGGTAGAGGTGATTTAATATTATTTACTTTTTCGGGTAGATTAGTATATCTTGGTCCTTGATTTTTGGAGTTTATATCATCCGATACTATTTTAATAAAATTGAGACTACAGACTGACATTTTAATATAATATAATTTATATTTTCTTAAATAGAGTTTAATAATTTCGCCAATATTATCGCGACTTGTATTTAAATTTCAGAGTAAATATTTACATAGTGCGATAACTTCCTACGGAGACTATCTATTTCATTTTCCATATCAATGAAATCGCGTGTATTTTCATTTCGGATCTCTCTCATCATTTGATGATTATTTTTTTCATTTATCTTTTCCGTGTGAAATGAATTTTGTATTTCATTTTTTAATAAAATATTTTCTTCTATCAGATTTTTGTTTGAAGTGTGAATATTTTGTATATAGATCAATTCAATCGCGCCTTCTTTATCTTTGAGTTGTTGTGTGAGTTGTTTATTTTGTTGCGTGAGTTGTTTATTTATTTTTTCTAGAGTATTTTTGCGATGTAATAGTTTTGTAACATTGATATGAGTTTCTTCTATTACTTCGGCTTCAACAACTGTCAATTCTGTAGCAAGGGATGCTAAAACGTGATATCTATTAGAATTCATGGATATACAATTTAGTAGTTTTACTTTCTTTTACTTTCTTTTACTTTGTCCTAAGTTTCTATCAAATTTAATTCAAGATAAAAAAATATTTTATTTGTCTTTTCCTTTGTTTTTTAGGTGATTTATGGTAGTGATTTATGGTAGTGATTTATGGTAGTGATTTATGGTAGTGATGCTTGAAGTCTGATGTAAGCCAAGCTCCTGGATGGTTGTCGCGCGAGAAGTGGCGTTATGACAGGTGCTAGAGGGGGTACTACAATAGTCGGTAATACGATAGTCGGTAATATAATAGGAGGTAAGGGTGTTGTGAATCCATAGAAGTATCTAAACTTCGTATGAGCGATGCTGATAGCGTTTATAGCCTCACTCGTGGGCCGAATCTTTATTGAGGATGGATTATTAAATCGGTATGATCTACCTTTGCATAGTTCATCGGTCAAGGACACCAAGATCAAGTCAATCGCGTTAAGAGTGAGCTTATCTGTTTCACCCATAAAGATAGGGAAGAGTGGTTTACCGTGTGAAGCTGCTTCAACGATCTTCACGACCTTGCATAGTGGTCTTTTCCCTCGTTCAACGTAATCGGTCTTCTCAATAGAGTTCACGTTTACCTTGCTCCGACATGAAATAACATCGTTGAATGATATCGTTTGCGTCTTATCCCGTTCCTCCGTGCTCCATAAAGGATGGAGATAATTGAGGTCATACTGGTCTAGACGTTGGCCGGCGTTCAGGTTAGCTCCTTGGAAACGCCTGAGGCGAGGTAGTTCAGACCGAACCTTCCATCCACGCCAGTGCCTCTGAATGATTCCAGAACTACGAGTGAGGGACATTGTTAGTTGTAGTCAGTAAATAATTGTAATCTAATTATGATTATTTAAATCAAATTTATGAACAAGGAGATAAAGGATGATGAAGAATATGACTTATAAATAATATATTAGTTTATATAAATGGGAAAGACGGGTAAGAGGACGAAGAATAAGAGGACGAAGAATAAGATGGATAAGAATAAGACGGGTAAGAGGACGAAGAATAAGATGGATAAGATGGATAAGATGGATAAGACGGGTAAGAGGACGAAGAATAATAGATTATATGAAGAAACAGATGATTATTGGTCAATTGAATCTGTTAAGTCTCAACCTCATATATTATATTTATTTTCAGATAATGATAAAGATAAAAATACAAGTATACCGGGTGGTAATCAAGCTGTAATAAGAGGAGAGAAAAATGCATATGGTATAAGAACTGGTTATTCTGGTGGATTTCAGGGTGGGTATAGAGATGATATGTTATCCCTTAATAAAAAAATGATAAATAGTGATTTATCTTCCCTGAAAAAAATATCAAAAAAATATAAGAAAGTAAAATATAGTTCTCAAGGATTTGGAACAGGTATATTTAATTTACCTGATATTGCCCCTCTAACATATAAATATTTATATGATAAATTATGGGGGATAGGTATTCAACCATCCAAAGCTGTAAAACCTTAACTATCCTTGGTCGTTAATCCAGAGATATTCGGTGGCGCATGTATTCGTCCAAAAGAGGACATTGAATACTGTTCCTTCGTCGTCAACATAATCATAATATTCATCAAACATGTGCTCGGCACCGTGCGTGCCGGTGTCGGATAAGATGCTTATGGCTTTAATCCGTTCCATAGTTGAAAATGGTTCATATATTTGTACACCTTCGGATATTCTTGTTTTTAATAAGAAATCTTTTTTTCCAAATATTACTATCTGTTCACATATAGTATGATGAGCACTGAGTTTATCATAATATCCTTCATACATGAGTCCATCTTTGATTTTCTTGTCTGATTTTATTAACCATTCATTCCCTCTTCCAATAGGAAATCTATAGTGGAGAGGGTTTAGTTCGCTAAACAAATGGTCCCCGATCGGCCCTTCTTGGTTCGTTTTACACAAGTGCGAAGAAAGAAGATTCGTATAAAAATTCATTTGCTCCTTCCTCTCTCTCAAGAGTTCTCTGTTGAGAACCTGATAGATAAATATTACGAGGTCTTTGTTCAGACCGAATTTATCTCCCAGTTGAAGGAATACTTTCTTTAAGGACAAGGTGGTCAAGGTCTCAGAGATGTCAGAGGTGTCCGAGGAGGCAGAGGAGGCGGAGGTGTCCGAGGTGGTAGAGGAGGCGGAGGTGTCCGAAGCGGATTTCATCGCTTTTACGAGGTTAAGTTAGGTATCAATTGTAGAATAACAGATTGAGGACCAATCAAATTTATGAACAACAATTATTTCATTTAAAAATATATCCTTTTATATAAATGAACAAAGCACGAGTAATTAATATAGTACATAACTTTACAGCGATCTATTTAATATGCGGTTGGATTATACCGTCACAACGTCAAAATTTAGTGTTGTTATTGCCGACGTTACAGTATCAATTCTTGGTAAATAATAATATGTGTTTATTAACTCAATTAGAGAATAACTATTCTTTAGAAAAGGATAAGAATAATTCTTATGTGGGTAATAAATTAAAAGAATATGGGATACAGATGGCTTCTTCTACGCGTGAAAGATTAGTAAGCAGTGCTATCTATATGAGTTTTTTGATAAGTTATTCATTGATGTGATATTACCTGATTAGCTAAATGTATAACAGAATGGATAACTAAATTCAAACTTACCTCCTTCTCTTAATCGCTTACTGGTATAATCTTCTTTATAAGATCCACAGAGTGGATCAAATATTTTAATATAATGTACATGATCATCGTTTTGAAATGAATCTCTTATTAAGGGTACTAGATGTTCATTCCAATGACTTTGTGTTTCTTCGGGCATAATTCTATCTATGAAATAATAATGAGTTCTGTATTGTATAAGATAATAACTATGCTTTTCTATTACATTAACTTTTGTATCATTGATACATTGATCACATTGGCATCCCATAATCCATTTTTTATTTTCGGGTAACGTGTTAAATGGTAAATGTAAGAAGTGAATATTTTTTTGTCTTGCTTCCCATAATGTTTTTTGTACATAGTTATGATATTTTAACCAGGACGGCGGTTTAGCGAATACAGGGACATATTCTCTCCAAAAACATCTCCAAGTCATGATACATAATTTCTTTTGAATCTCTTTTGGTAATCGATCAATCCATTCTTTGATGGGAATTACTTCCATGTGTCTATTTAAATTTGATATTACTTATAATTCTTAAATAATTAAATAATAAATATTAAATATGACATTATGCTTGGTCGCGAGCAATAACAAATCTTGTAAATGCGATGGTAAACGATATCGTATAGATTATGATAATTTACAAGAAAAGAAAAAACTTCATATACTCTCAGCTGTAGAATATCTCATAGAAAGAGAAACAAATTTAACTCTATTGGAAGAGATAGAAGCGATAGAAAAGATAGAAAAGAAAAAAAAAGAAGATTTATTATACTCGGATTTTATGAAGGGATTGCGATTGAAAATGATTTTATAAACGTATTGCGATTAAAATAACTTTCTTAAATTTTAACGAGTTTTTGATGAATCGTTTGTGGGTTCTCAATTTTTAATTTGTTTTGCCAATTTGTTTTATAATCGTAATAACAATTATGATTGTGAGGATTTTGGTGAATGATACAGAATTTATGATTACAACGACAGATAAAATGTATCATTTTTAATTTTTTATTACAATGATAACATTTTTCTTCGGGTTCCTTTACTTCGGGTTCCTTTACTTCGGGTTCCTTTACTTCGGGTTCCTTTACTTCGTCCATTCTTAATATTTATAATAATTAATATAAAATGGATATCAAATTTAATTCGTGATAAACCGAGGTCCGATACTCATTGCCATTAATTCTTGTAAGAATAATTTACAGGCGTAAGGGATATATATCTTGGTAAAGTCTCCATAATTATTACATTTTTTACATTCATAGATATTATCTTTATTATTACCTGAACAGAACATATTGCATTCGTTACAGATAATAACGCTATATTTATCGGAAACATCCATTAATCTTTCTTTGAGAAAGTAAGAGGCTCCGTGAGCGATCATACAATCGCGCTCCATTTCTCCGAAGCGAAGGCCACCGTGAGATAACCTCCCTTCGGCGGGTTGTCTTGTCATTGATACAATAGGACCGCTTGCCCGACTATGAATTTTATCGGCTGACATGTGTTTGAGACGTTGATAATAAGTAGGTCCTATATAGATAGATGTTTTGAGTTGATCACCTGTGAATCCGTTATATAATACTTCATTACCCATACCTTCGTATCCTGCTTTTTCTAGAGTATGAATAACATCATTGACATCTGTATTGTTGAATCCCGTGCCATCTCCATCGTATCCATAGTTAGTACCCGCCTTACCGAGAATACATTCTAAGAGTTGCGCGATGGTCATGCGACTGGGCACAGCGTGAGGATTCATAATAATATCGGGAACAATACCTTCTTTAGTTCTCGGCATATCTTCTTGTCTGTAGACCATTCCGACTGTTCCTTTTTGCCCGTGTCTGCTGGAAAATTTATCTCCAATCTGAGGGATTTTAGATTTTCTTATTTTTGTATTACAGAATCTGAAGCCATCATTATTAATTCCAATGAGATTATCATCAATAAATCCACTTTCATTTGATCGGGGTGCGGTGCTTGAGTCACGATAACCATAATCTTTATTATTTCCAAGAGGTGTCGTTTTACCGATAATAATATCTTCAGAGGAGACATAAGTATTTTTGTTAACGAGACCATCTGAATTTAATTTATCATAATTACAGGGTTTGGGGTGTAATAATTTATTCATATCGGGTTTACAAAAGATATCTTCTAAACCTGATAATTGATCTTTCTTTTCGTCATCTTTATATGTTCTGTAAAAGGTGGAACTAAATAGTCCCCTATCGATCGCGGATTGATTAATAATAACACTATCTTCTTGATTATATCCGCTATATGTTGCGATAGCAACGATAACATTAATACCAGCGGGTAATTCATCATTGTTAAAATATTTCATCATTTTAGTTTTCACCATGGGTTTTTGGGGATAATATAAGATATGTGAAAAGGTATCGTATCGTTGATTAAAATTAGTCATAGGGACACCGATGGCTTGTTTCCCCATGGCTGATTGATAAGTATTTCTGGGTGCTTGATTATGGTTCAAGAATGGAATACTGGATGATAATACACCGAGGATAAATGATGGATCTAATTCATAATGACTGTATTTTTTAGTCTTATCATTAATATTCGTGCTAATGAGAGTATTTTCGGTTTCATGAAAATCAATATATTCAATAATATCTAAATTTAAGATATCATTCCACTTTAACTTTTTAAAATCTTCTAAACTGATATTAAGATTCTCAATATCAGATAATAAGGGTCTTATACATCTACCTTTATCTGTGAAAACATAAATACTATTTTGTTTAATATCCCAATAAATAGACGATTGATAATGAATACATTTGTTTTTTCTATGATTTTTAAATTCTATTACAAATAAATCTGGATTGCCTGTATAACCGGTGATATCACCATTAATAAATAATTTGGTAAGACTATTTTTATTAAATGTATAAATATCTAATTCTTCAATCAGAGTAATATATTCATTCATGTAATATATGATAGGTGAACTTGAAATATCGTTTGTGATTTCACACGTAACCGAAAAGTTTTTAACAACACCGATACTATGTCCTTCTGGTGTTTCTGATGGGCATACATATCCCCATTGTGTATTCTGAAGTTTGCGAGGGCCTATTAATTTACCGGAACTATCTATAGGTGTACTTATCCTCCTGAGATGGGATAGAGTGCTCATAGTCGTTAATCTATTTAATACTTGAGAAACACCTTGTCTGTTAATTGTATTTTTAAGACCCCAATTACCGGTAGCGAGAGCACTTTTTAATATATTTTCTATATAATTAGGTTTAATAATTTTACCAATATTTAATTCATTAATAATTTTATTATCTTTGATAGATGCGATATCATCCGAAACATTTTTATTGATATATAATTTAATATCTTTTGATATTTTATTCATGCCCTGATAAATAAGATTACCCATTAATACGCCTGCGGTCTCCATTCTTTTATTTTGATAACTATCGCGATTACTTGCTTTAATTAATCCCAGAGAATATTTTAATAGTTTATTAATCATGATACCTAAGAAATGAATTTTCTTCATATCTGTATCTAAATGAGGTAAAAGATCTTTCTTAAGAATCGTTTTAGTATAATCAAGTTTGATATCATCTGAAAAACTATTATTAGATAAATTTATATGATTAGAGAGATATTGAACGGCGCCACTATCATTAGAGACATTTTCATTTTCTAGGAGAGATCCGTATAAAATTTTAACTAATACGTTATCTATTTCGGAATCATCGTTATCAATAATATGATAGAGTATTTCTTTGTCTGTGATACATCCCAGAGCCCTAAAAACGACCGACATAGGGACATCTTTCTTAATCCTTGGGAATTTAATATATAATTTACTATCAAATACAAGTGGTTTATTAGTCATTTTAATACTACAAGTTTTGACAACTCCGAAAGCTTCCGGAGACACCGATTTCACTTCCGAAAGATAATTATATTTCGTATTGTTGTTAGCAGATGGATATAAATGAATAATATTCGGAACAACTTTCTCCTGTGTAATCAGTACTTTTTCGTTACCATTAACGATTAGGTATCCACCGGTATCATATTTACATTCACTTAAAATATCTTCTTTATAAACACAATATTTAGATTTTACAACGATTGGAATTTTACATAAGATAATGTTTTTCAATTCATATATTTCATAATTTTCATTGATTTTATTTTCAATTAAGAAATCGACAACCACGTGTAGCGAATAAGTGTAATTTTTTATTCGGGCAATATTAGGTGTCATGACTTTACTACAACCATTATTTTCAGTGTAACTCGGTCGCTCTAATCTTAGATTTTTAACAGAAAAGACTACACTATCAATACCCGATTTTTTAATATTAACTTTCACTGGGAAAACATTAGAAATAATATCAGGGAGAATTTTATCAATCAAATTATTATAGGATTCTATATGATGATTAATTAATATATGTTCTCTTGAAAAGTATTCGTGAATAATATGATTGATATGATTTTTATCAACCATGATTGAAATAGTTATTGTAAGTTAACTTTAATATATTTAAAATCAAATTTTCAAATGTAATTAATTATTTAATTATTTAATTATTTAATTATTTATGTTTCAGGGCTAAACTCTTAAAACTATCGGGGATATCATTGCACTCAAAGACTTCTTTAATTTCGGATTGTAAATCATTGAGACTATCCTGGATATAGTTAGAAAACTCGGGAAATATATCATATGTTTTATAAAATGATAACCAATCCATATATTTTACCCGATACACTTCTTGAGACGTGACAAAGTCATCTTTGTCATCCGATGAAATGAATCTAAATTCCTGAAATATCTTTTGACATTGGATTACAATGATTACACCTTGTAACAATATCGGATCAATTTTTAATCCAGTTTCTATACATAATTTAACAGTTGTTTTTACTACACGCGACGGATTAAATGCCCACGGTTTAATTAAATGCGTATTATCTCTCACGTATTTATAAATAATATCATAATATTTATCCTTATCTTTTTCATCGTATTTTAAAAGATATAATAAGACATTCGTCATTCTTTCATAATCAATCACGTCATCTTCGTCTTCGCCTTCGCCTCCGCCTTCGGCACCTGGATCACAATCTTCAAAAATATTAATTGATTCGTTTATTTTATCCTGTTTAGTTAAGGGAACTTTCCAGCAAAAGCCAAAATCATAAAGTATAATTTTATGTTTATTATCCTCACATAGTTTCACTTTCCAATTACCCTTGTGTAGATCTCCATGTTGATAATTACATATCTGTTGATTATTTCTTATAAAAGAAGTCAATAATACTGCAATCTTGTATTTATGATAGTTATCGCATTTTAAATTATCATATGAAACACCTTCTTCATAACTCATAATCATTATATTTTTACTACATTTGATTAATCTGGGTATAATAATATAATCATTGTGACGATAGTTCTCTTGAAATCTTAATAAATTATTACTTTCATTGATAAAATCACTCTGTTCATCAAAACTATCTAAAAAACTATTAATATCAAAAGGAAATTGAGTATCTAATAACTTTTTAATGAATGGAAAACACCTAATAAAATTATAATACATTCTGAAATAATAAATATCATTTTTCACCTTTGGATGTAATATTTTCATAACATATTTATTAGGCTGCTGGTATTTCGTTAATGTTTTTTCTTTGAGAAGATAAACTTGACCTATACTACCTGATCCGATCGTATCTAATATTTCATAATTATCGTTTAAGGATTCGCCAAAATCTCTTTCATATAGTTTAAATGTGTGATATAAATCATGATCGTTACAGTTTTCATAAAAATTTTCCAGCTTATTCAACCATAAAGGTTTATGATCATCCAAGATATCATTGTTATCCAAATGCATAATTTCTAATTTAGGTGTAGACCACTGACATAATTTTATACATACCGAACCACACGATTTTATATTTTCTATTAAGTGATCCAATAGCAGAATATTATGTGAATTATTTTTATGATAATTCTCTACATAATTATAGATATTGTAAACCAATTTTGTATACCGATAAAAATATGTGATAAGATTTATCATTTACTTAAGTTATTTAATTATTATTAATAAATAAACTTAAGTTTATTTAAAAATAATATTGTATCCTTTAAATTATAATGAGTTTACAGAAGAATATCAGGGATTTAATACATTTCTATGTGAAAACGAATTACGAATCTCATTTAAGTGAAAATAAAATAAAAATCATCCCTGAAGATAAAATTGATAGTATTATTACGAATTTATATGATGATAGGAAGGAACATATTAAGGAATTTATATTGGAGGCATTGAAAAAGTTGTATATTGATAAGACCGAAGAATATCCGGGCGATAGAAATATAAAAAATATTTTACTGAATATCTTTCAGGATGATGAATTATGTAAGAATAGATTAGTATCAGAGATAAGATTACATCAGCAGACGATGAGAGGTGAAAAGAGTGATTATCATAAATTATTTTAATAATGATCTACGATAAATTATTTTAATAATAATCTACGATAATAATGATCTACGATAAATTATTTCTCTCAAAATAATTTATAAGATATACTATCTTAATGAAAGGGTTAGAAAATATAAAAATGATTAAATCTCCAACAAAGAATAATAGTAAGATGCAAAAGAATAGGAGTTACGATAAATTTTTAAAAGGTTCTACAGGTTCAGCAGGTGCAGCAGGTTCAGCAGGTGCAGCAAATACAACAAATCAAAAGGTGATAAGAGTTCAGCGGAAACGTCAATCTCCTAAGAAAATAAGTAAAGATATCAGAGATATTAATGATATTGAAAGAAAAATAGAAAATGAAAAACAATCAATAAAAGTTCCTACTCAAAATAAAAGTAATGATAAACCGATCAGAATTCCTATTGTCAATCCTATTGTCAATCCTATTGTCAATCCTATTAATACGACAAAACAACCTGTATATAACGGACCACCAATGTCTGATACTAAACAAGTTGGACCGCATAAACAGACTAAATCGCCAAGACCACGAAAAATAAGAATAGCCGATATAGATGTCAGAGAAAAGCGATCGGATGAAATATTAAGTGAAAATAAACCGATTAATAAAGTTAACAAACCTGTTAAGACAGTTAAGCCAGTTAAGCCAGTTAAGCCTGTTAATAAAGTTAACAAACCTGTTAAGCCAGTTAAGACAGTTAATAAAGTTAACAAACCTGTTAAGCCAGTTAAACCTATTAATACAGTTAAGAGTAATACGAGAAATAATAGGAGTAATACGAGAAATAATAATAGGAGTAATACGAGAAATAATAGGAGAAAAAATCGTAATAGAATGATAAGCATGAAAAATGAAAATTTAGGTGAGAAGGATATCAAACAGGTAAGTAATAAAATGCGAGAGATTAGAAATACTAATAAAGACGAGATTAAGAAGGAGTTGGAAAAGCAGGGTGTAAAGGTATCGGGTAAGAGTGATCGCTTATTAAAGGATATCTATCTATATTCTAAGGTTTGTAATATCAATATTCAATATGAAAAATAATTTTATATTTTGTTTATTTTTTTATGATTTGAATTATATAAATGAGTAATAATTCAGCAAATTCAGCGAATTCAGCGAAGTCGGTA
>Ga0209402_10002060_pt1 | contig 20772 bp, 20 predicted proteins | sample ArcticOcean_MG_C_3_FD_187437 | JGI IMG/M metagenome (GOLD analysis project Ga0209402, IMG submission 187437) | Marine microbial communities from western Arctic Ocean - ArcticOcean_MG_CB8_126 (SPAdes) (version 2) | ecosystem: Environmental > Aquatic > Marine > Oceanic | place: Arctic Ocean... | reverse complement strand
AGCGATGTCGCATACGTTCCACGGCGATTTCAACCTCGTGAGCGTCAAAGAAGTCATGGCAGTAGCTGGAGGCGACGTAACCGGCAGGGTGCAAAGGTGACATAGTCACGTTTGCTGGCCCCTGTGTGGCGTTTTCTGCGAGTTTGGTAGCAGCTGGCTGAATCGGGCTGCCGTAGCCGCTGGAACGTTATTAACGAAAACTAACCCTGCCACCAGCCCGATTTCTCGACTCCTGCGGAGAGATCTTCGGTGGTGGGCTCGGGGCGGGCCTGAAGAAGTGGAAACAACCGCCACTCGTCAGCATTCCCCCTCAACCTAACCTTCTCCCCAAGGGAGAAGGAATAGGGGGTTAGGATCGGGCTCGTACCAAGCTTCGATTGTCATCCTGAATTCGATTCAGGATCTGTGATCAACACGTGGCAGCCTATCGATTCAGCCAGCAACCAGGTTCTGTCATTGCGAGGAGTGAGGTACGAACGACGTGGCAATCAGCAAGCACAACGGAGTCAACTTACGACTCAGCATCAAGTCAACTTGCCACGTTGCCAGACCTCACCACCCCGCCGAAGATCTCTCCACTACGATCGAGAAATTGAGTGTGCGGACGTGAACGGTGGCTTCGAATGGGGGTCGTTGAGGCGGCTGACCGCTGATTGCCACCCATTCGGCTGCGCTCAGGGCAGGCGTCGAGGACTCCTCGTAATGACAAACAACGACAACCGAGCCGCTAATCCTTCTTTGGCTTCGGCTCGGTCTTTATCACTACTTCAAACCCGAGTATCGCTGAGCCGTGTGCCACCGTGCCGTCGTTCTTTTTTTTGTCGGTCTGACGGTGTCCGTGCTGGAATGCCTCCGAGTTCACCCACGCCTGAAACGACTCCTCGGAGTCCCAGCGGGTGTAAACGAAATAACGGTCTTCACCCTCGACAGGACGAAGAAGCTCAAAGCCTTCGAATCCGGGCTGGTTGTCCACCTCACCGGCGCGCTGAGCGAACCGCTTTTCGAGCTCTTCACCCTTGCCTTCGCCCACAGCGATTGCGTTGATCTTGACGACACTCATCTGATATCTCCTAAAAGCCAGCCCAATAACGTGTGCGCCACAGCGACAAATTACGTTCGATAGATTGATCGTAACCCGTGAACGTGCAAACCGCTTCGCACGTTCCGCCCACAAAACGTTGGTGCTGCACCGCCTAGCCCATCGTCTCCAGCCCCTTTGACGTGATCTCGTATCGCAATGGCCGACCAGCAGTCCAGCTTTCAAACTCATCGATCATGCAATCGGCCATTCGCACGACCTCGTCACCGATCGTTCCGCCAACTTGTGGACTTATAACAACGTTAGCCATGTTCCACGGCAATGAATCGGTCGCAGGCGGTTCGGGAAGCGTTACATCCAGTAAGGCGGTGAGATCAGCTCGTGCGCTGAACACTCTGATCAGGTCTTGCTCGACGACCTGCGCACCACGACCGGAGTTGATGAACGTGGCACCTTCTCGCATAACCTTGAAGTGAGTAGCGTTTAGTGCTCCCGCAGTCGATTTAAGATCATGAATGTGGTTACTCACCACCAGCGACCGCTCAAACACCTGTTCCAGCGAAACCGATTCGACTTCCAACTCCTTCGCACGGCTGTCAGTTAGGAACGGGTCGTGGGCGATCACTTTGACCGGGTAATTCGCAAGAAGATCCCGCACGCGGGTTCCGATCTTGCCAAGCCCGATGAGTCCGACCGTTTCGCCGAAAACCCCGCTTCGGGGGAACGTTTTGGCGACGCCGGTCTTCATCTCCTTGTAGCGTCGTACCGCACTGAAATAGCCACGGAGCGACAGCAGGATGTGCGACAGGCACATCTCGGCAACTGGAATTGCATTGATGTCCCACGCACCAACGAGAACGACTCCATTCTCGACCAGAGGATCGGCGAACGACCTCACGTTTCCAGCAGCGTAAAACACGGCTTTCAAGTTGGGCATTGCCGAAAAATTATGGTCGGAAAATCGAGGAATGCCCCAGGTGGCGAAAATCACCTCAACATCGGCTAACGCCTCAGTATGCTGATCGAAATTATCGCGGGTTATCACGTGAGGATATAGGTCGGTCAGCTCGGCAACGCGTTCTCGCCTATCCTGCCCGAACACACCACCATCGGTCGATGGATAGTCGTAGAACAATGCTGATTTAATCAATTCACTGTCTCTCATTCCAGTTGGCCGTCGGTGTCGTGACCCTCGACGAGGTCGAGATAGTTGGGGAGTACTTGGTCGATGTAAGCCTGTTCGAGGAGTTCGACCAGCTTCACGGGATCGGAACTGCTGATAACAGTCGCGCCGGTCTCCTTGTTGATCACGTTCAGCAGCTCGCCGATGTGGTCGGCAATTCCGCCAGTGCCTTCGAGAGCACCAATTAGTTTTGCCTGATCGTAGGCGATAGCAAACTCGCCGAGCGTACCCGAGCGGCCACCAACGATGACCACCGCGTCGCAAGTCTGAATATTCTCGACTTCACGGCCCATCAGCCCGCTGCCTGTGTAAACGATGATGTCGTAACCACGTGTCGGCGAGTTGTAGCGCTCGATGTGCTCGGTGAAACTCTGTGCGGGGGAGATTCCGATGACCAACCCTCCCTGCGACTTCGCACCAAGCACCGAATCGTGCGGCAAACCCGGAGCAATCCCGGTGACCAATGTGTAGCCACGTTTGCCAACTTCAGAACCGAGCACATAAATCTTTTCACGCGCCGATTCAGGCACTTCGCCACCGGCCGAGCCCATCACTCCGAACACCATTTTTGGGAATTCAGATAGATCGCCGTAACTGGCCGTTATTTTGTTTGGATTGGACATGGTGCGTTTTATTTTGTCATTGCGAGGGGTTCGATGACGTGGCAATCAGCCGTCGACGCTGATCACTGTAGCGATTCGGATGAGTTCCGTTCCCGCCATAACCAACTATTTCTCGACCGAAGTGGAAAGATCTTCGGTGGAGGGCGTGGGATTGGCGAGGTAGCCTCCGAACGTCAGCATCCCCCCTCAACCTAACCTTCTCCCCAGGGAGAAGGAATAACGGGGTAGGACGCAGCCTGTATTGAACTCCCCTGAAGCATCACATCACGAATCCGCCAACAGCATCCAACCTCTCTGAAAAAGTGCCAATGGCACCTCCCAGAAAACGTCGCACGCGACCTAGTAGCCCATTGCTACTCCGTCTCGTCGGGGGTCGGCTCCGCCGAGCATCGTGCCGTGTTCGGTGAACTGGATGCCCTGACCGCCGCCGACAGCGTTATGCCAATCGGGCGCAACATGCACCTGGTGACCTCGTCGAGCGAGATCCTCATGCATGTGGGGTGGGAATCGATTTTCGAGAAGAAGCATGCCCGAATCGTAGTGACGGAACCGGGGAGCCTCGATCGCTTCCTGGATGTTCATTCCAGCATCGATAAAGTGGTGCATCATCTGCGCCGTGGTGTGCAGGATGCCCCAACTACCCGGTGTGGAAACCGAAACCCGGATCTTTTTCTCGCCCGACCCATCGTATATCTGGGCTGGAGCGATACAGAAATCCTGCTGCTTTCCGGGTCCGATCAAGTTCGGACTATCGGAATCAGGATCGATATCGAACCACTTGCTCATGTTGTTCATGAAAATTCCAGTATCAGCAGCAGTCACAGCAGAACCGAAGGCTCCTCCAAGAGTCTGTGTGATCGTCACGACGTTGCCCTCGGAATCGGCCGTTGCGAAGTGAGTCGTAAGTCCACTTGCGAACTCGGGTTTTACGCCTACAGGAGGGTGATCGGTTCTTGAGCGATTCCACCGTTCTGCCGGTGGCCCAGAAGTCTCGAGCATGTTGATTCCGGCAGCTTTTTCGGCTGCATACTCGGCTGAAAGCAGTCGGTCGAGCGGAATATCGACGGCTCGAGGATCACCGGCGTACTGTGCCCGGTCGTCGGCTGCGATGTAAACAGCCTCGACCAGCTTGTGGAGAGTGTCGCTAGATCCGTACGGAAGTTCGTCGAAATTATTGAGAATGTTTAGCGTTTCGAGAATTTGAAATGCAGAGGAGTTCGGCGGCGGGGTGCGCACTTCGAATCCACGATAGTTGGTCGACAGCGGCTCCTGCCACTCGGCCTTGTACGCCGCCAGTTCCTCGCGACTGATGATCCCGCCTGAAGCGGCAAGTCCAGCCTGAATACGATCACCCAGCTTGCCCTCGTAAAACTCTTTCTGACCACCCTCAGCGATCAGGGCGAGAGATGCAGCAAGCTGCGGCTGTCGCAGGAGCGATCCCGCGCTCATTCCGTCACGTTCGATCACCAGTGCATTTTGCGAAGTGTCGAACCGGTCGATTCGCACGAGATTCTCTTCGACCATGTTCGCGTTGAACGGCGTGAGCGCAACGCCCTCATCGGCGTACTGGATCGCATCTAGCATCACACGGGTCAACGGCAGCCTTCCGTACGTTTCGTGCATCGTCATCCAGCCCGAAACATTGCCCGGCACCATCGGCGCGATCGGACCCGTCTCAGCATTGAGGTGGTCATACAACTCCGGATGTGCAGCGTTTGGTGCATGCCCCGAAAAATTCAGCACCCGCGTCCGGCCTTCTTTGGCGACGTAGACCATCCCGATTCCAATACCGCCTGCACCCGACATGTACGGCTCGGCGACATTGAGCATGGCGGCTACTGCCACCGCAGCATCGAAGGCGTTTCCACCGTCTCTCAATACGTCCAGTCCGGCACGAGAGGCGTAAGGGTGCGCCGAAGCCACCATGCCGTTCTTACCGGTTGCCGGGGCACGAGTCGAACGCCCGTGAGTCGTGGCGCCTTTAGGGAACATCGTGTTGGGCTCGATATTGTCGACCTGGTTCACGTTACTGGCCTTTCGATTCGCCTTCGTGCGTTGTTGCTAAACCAGTGTTGAAAGCTGGTTGCGTGATTCAATTTTTTGCTCGTCACTTCCGTAAGCCATTGAGTAGTGGCCTTTATACCCGAAGTTTTCGAGTCGTGTGAACAGATTTGTGAAGTCGATATTGCCTTCTCCGGGAACCATGTGGACTTCGTAGTCGCCCGTGTTGTCGGCGATCCGCACCTCGCCGATGCGATCAATGCCGAATTCATCGAGAAAGCCATCTATACCCTCGGGTACCAGGTGCGAATGGTTGGCAGTGAACGCCCATCCCAAATGCTCGGCTGGAATTTCGTTGAAGTACTCGCGAAGCTCTTCAACGTTGTGTGCCATGTAGTGGACTTCGGCTTTATCGGGTTCGAAGTTCAGGTTTTCCAGCAGAATCTTCTGGCCGGTGTCGGCACCATACTTGCCAATTCGCTTCAGACGGTCGATCGAGGTCTTTTTTCGTTCGGGTACGTCATCTGAAAAGTGATATCCGGCGTGTACGACCGTCCATGCGCAGTCGAGCCGGTTGGCGAGATCGACACTCGCTCGCATGTACTCTTCGACGGCACGCGAAACGTGTGGGGAGAACTCAGCGACGTTTACGGCTGAAAGAGTGTGCAGCCCTATCGAAATGCCGTTCGTTTCGCACATGTTCCGAATCTCGCGGGATCGCTCGGGTGTGAACGTATCCATATGATTGGGACCCGCGTCGGCGTTGAAATCAAGAAAGAAAAACTCGTTGTCTATCGCCCACTGAATGGAGTCTTCCAGCCGAGTTTTTCCGGCATCGAAACCTATCCGATCTTTCAGCGACATTCACATGTTCCCTTTCTAGTGTTCTTGCGTGTGTGTGTGCCTGCGGTGCGTGCCTGTGGCCTGCGATAGGGTCGCTGTTTTTTAGGATTCTGACAGGCGGTGAACCGGGCAGTTAGCTCCAGTTTTCGTAGAGTCGGCTGTTTTCGAGATTCATTACCTCGTACGGAAGCCCGCTCGCTACTGCTGCGTCTTTTCCATCTTCGAGCACAAGCCACGTGCCGCCTTTTCCGATTGCACGACCGTTGAGCATGATCATCTCTCCTGCAACCAGCGACATCGAGGCCTTCCCCGTTCCCGGGTTCACGATCGTCACGTCGGCATCTGCCCCTTCGGAGAAATGTCCCTTATTAAGCAGCCCGAGCATCCGTGACGGCGTGTAGCTGAGCTTCGTAACGGCTTCATCCATGCTGATCGCACCGAAAGCCACGAGCGCCATAGACCGCTCGATCGCCACGTTTCGTGGTAGCGACCCGCCATCGGTTGAAATAGCGTCAACACGGAACGTCCCATCGTCATATTTTGCGGTCGCAAGGCTAAACGCACTGGTCGGCGGGTTCACCGGGAAGCTGAGCGAAGCATCGGTCGAAGCACCCTCCCAGATATCGACTGCTTCCTGCCCCGTAACCATGATCACTCGACCGCCGCGTTCGACAAGTGCAGATCCGTAGCCATCGAGAAGCGCAGCTTTCACCCCTTCGTCGGTCGTTGGATAGCCACGTGCTTTCAAGCAGTTCTGGGCGACGTTGTAGACAAGATCGCCGTTTTCATCGCACTTGCCGTTAGTGCCGTTCGCCTGCGCCAGATACGCCTCGGTGACCCACTGCGAGCGCATTCGCTCGATTATGGCGAGTGCTTCTTGAACTTCCTCGTGCGGTTGGTCGATCATGCCACGGGTGTACGAATTGATGTGCGCTACGTGCAAACGACCGTTCCCGGTAATTTCCGGTACTTCTCGTAGCCCGGTCATATCGCTGCCGGAATCCTTGGTGCCAACATGGAAAGCCACCCAGGCGAGCTGGTCGTTTGCGGCGTTTACGACGTTGCTCGAAGCTTCCGGTGTAAACGGGTGGTAGCCGCCGAGCATCTTGACCCCGATGCCGCCATGCTTTTTCACATCGGCAATCACATCTGTCAGGGTAGCGGCCCTCGGGTCGTCTTCTGAAATAGTCGAGTGCGGCACGAGGCCCATCAGCGACGCAACGTTCAAACCCGCGCCACGCGCAATCATGCCCTCCGCCATCGCAGTCGGGTCGCCAGCAAGATCGAGAGCAGTAGTAGTTCCTGATTCGACGAGCATGGCGTGCCCGAGCGCACGGTCGACACTGTTGTTGAGCGGACTTGAGAGATGAGCATGGGTGTCGATATGACCCGGCATTACCATCTGGCCGGAAACATCAATGATATCGTCGGTTTGCTCTGTGGCGATGTTTTCGGCCACCAGGGCGATCTTGCCATGCCGAATCCCAACGTCGAATCGACCATCGATGCTGTTTGTCGGGTCGATTACGCGACCACCCTTGAGCACCGAATCAAAATGCTGTGAAGTTACCAATAGTCCAGATCCCTGCTTTGAGCCGTTAGTGTGTCGCGTGTCGACGAATTTTGATTTACGTACGGGGATTCTACAGAGGCTTGCCAGTTCGTAGTAACGGGGCCGTAACGAAAGCGGTAATCGAACGGTAACGGTTACGGTAACCAGTCGGTAATTTTTTCTGCCCGAATATACCTACATCGAAGGCGTGCCGAGAGATTCAGAAATAACTAGAATGGTTGCCTGCCGCATGTTGCGAATGAATCTCTTGGCACGTTTTCGCGTCTGAAGCCTCAGCGCTTAAGACAATCGGAGAAATAATTGATCTCGAATAAACGACTCCTCCTTGTGATGATGCTTGGACTGGTCGCACTGGCGATAGCCGGATGTAGTAGTGGAGGCAGTGAAGAAGAAACCGCACCCGCGCCTACAAACACGATCATTGCAACGACAGTGCCCCCTGCACCGTCACCAACGACGAAGCCCAGTGCTCCCGGACCAACCTCCACATCTGTTCCCGCGGAGGAAAAGCCCGTTTCGGGTACAGGCACTCTTGAAGTCCGAGTAACAGAAGCACCGGATCCATCGATCACCGCTGTATATGTAACGACGAGTAACATCGAGGTTTCGGCCGCCGGTGAGGGCTGGATTACTGTGATCGACGAAGATATCACATTTGAACTACTCGCCCTGGAGGGAGTCGAGGCCATTCTTGGCACGGCGCAACTCGCAGCGGGCAAGTACACACAGGTTCGCCTTTCGGTTCCGCAAGTGGAAATCTAAAAGGACGGTGAACTGATAATCGCCGAGGTTCCGAGCGATACGATCAAACTCGTAGGTACATTCGAGATAGTTGATGATTTCAAGACTTTTATCAGCCTCGATTTCGAGGTCGACAAATCGCTGTTCGACAGAAACCGGCAAGGCTTTATGTTCAAACCAGTCATCAAGCTTTCGGTGGGCGATCCGGGTGAGATCGGAGCCGAGACGGTAGAACTAACGGACAAGCCTGACAAAGACGACAAAGGTAAAAAGCCTTAATCGGATATCAGGCTCATAGAGAATCAATCACACACCCGTGGCATTTATGTCACGGGTGTGTTGTTTAGCCCAGCATTGCCAGCATTGACTCTGGGGCAGGTTTAAACTCCGTGTCTTGTAAGTGACCATGACCACCCACGACCCAACTACCTCAACTCTTCCCGATTCCTCAGCGCCAAAAGGCCGCCCCGGATTCGACGCCCTGATCGTCTACGCAGGGCGAGGTTTGCGCGATATGGGTCGGGGTCTGATCGCCGTCATACTGGCGATATATCTTGCTGAAATCGGCCTCTCCCTCGTGCATATCGGTCTTGTACTGGGTGCGAGCCTGGTCGGTGGGTTCCTGTTTTCGATAGTTGTCATGTTCACTGCGAACACAATCTCGCGGCGCGTCTGGTTCGTGATTATATCGGTGGTTACAGCGCTCGCCATTCTCATGTTGTTTTTCACTGAAAACGTCTGGCTGATCGCGCTGGCATCGTTCTTCGGGTCTTACGCAGGAAGCGGGATGCACTGGGGCCCGAGTCTCCAACTCGAACAGTCATCACTTACTGAAGTTACGAACTCCCAGACTCGCACGCGAGCATTTTCTAATCTGTCGGTGTCGTCGGCAGCTGGCAGGGCACTCGGCGCCGCGCTTGTCGGAATCGCCACCTACCTGATCGCCGGTCGTGACTGGGAACTAGTCGACGCCTACAAAGTTCTTCTGGCCATCTACTTGGGCATCAACCTGCTCAACGCAGTGATTTATCTCGCACTATCGTCGGCAGTCGAATCGAAAGCCAGCGCCGGTGATTTACTCGTAAATCCGTTCAAAACACCTTCACGAAAGCCGATCCTGAAGCTGTCGGGTCTGTTCGCGATCGACTCTTTTGCTGGCGGGATGATCTTCGACGCCTTCTTTGCCCTATGGATGCTCGAAAAGTACGGCATGAACGAGGGCACGATCGCTGCCACCATGATCGCCACTCAAGGTCTGAACCTCGTGTCGATATGGCTTGCGCCCTCGGTTGCCAGACGCATTGGGCTTCTCAACACGTTCGTCTGGACCCAGGTCGCCTCGAATATCTGCCTGATTGCGTTTGCGTTCGCGCCGGGCGCCATCGTAGCGGCGAGCATCTGGATGCTTCGAGGAATATTTGACGAGATGGACGTGCCGACGAGGCAAGCGTACATGATGGCTCTGGTTCCACCGGAAGAACGCACCGTGATGGCGGGGTCGGCGAACCTGGGGCGTGGACTGGGTCGGATGCCCAGTTCAACCGTGACCGGATTCCTCTGGGCAGGGGCTTACATCGTAGCGCCGTGGCTGGTCGGCGGTGGTCTGAAGTTGGCGTACGATTTCGCCATCTACTTCTCGTTCAGGAACGTGAAAATACCTGACGATATCGACTAACCCCGACCCGCGTACATCATCGCCCCGGTTATATCGAGAAGTTCGTAGTCGATTTCGGTGGCCGTTATGGCCTTTTCGCCGCGCTCAGTCGTGAGAATCGTTCCGCCCGACCCAACGACCCGACCAGCTATCATGACCAGGTTTCCGCCTACGATTCCGTAGCTTGCCCTGCCTGCGTCAGGGTCGATCAGTGTCAGGTCGGCGTCTCGACCCTCAGAAAGCCTCCCTTTCGAGCCCAACCCCATCATCTTTGACGGGTTCAGGCTCAATTTGAGAACCATATCGAGCGGTTCTAACGCCCCGAACTTCACAAGTCTCATCGCCTGCTCTATATTCACGTTGCGCGGAAGCGCTCCAGCATCGCTCCCGATTGCATCGATAATGAACTCATTGTCAGCATTTTTCGCAGCCGTGAGCTGAAATGCAGAAGTAGCGCCGTTCACCGGGAAGCTCAAAGAGACATCAGTTTTGCCTTCATCGAACAGCTGGACACCCCGTTCACCCGTTACGAGAACCAATCCGGTGCGAGTAGCCTGTACCGTTGATGCATAGCCGTCCCGAAGTGCAGCTCTAATCCCCTCGTCGGTCGGTTCGTAGTTCTGAAGCTTCAGGCAGTTTCCAACTACATCTGCCAACACATTGCCGTTCTCGTCGCACTTACCAAGAGTGAAGTTTGGTCGAGCAAGATGAACCTCGGAAACGACCTGGTTCCGCAGGCCATCGACAATGCTCAACGCTTCCTGAATTTCTTCCTCTATCGAAAGAATCGAACCACGCGTGTAGGCATTTATGTGAGCAATATGAAGCCGCCCGGTGCTACCGAGAATCGCGGGAACCTCTCGCAAACCATCGAGTCTGGAGCCGGTTTCGGTCGTTCCAACGTGAAAAGCCACGTATGCAGCCATCTTGTTAGCAGCAGAGATAAACCTCGCTGTTTCGTCCGGGGTGAACGGATAGTAGCCACCCCACAGCTTGATTCCGAGAGATCCGGCTTCCAGCGCCCTCGCAACAATCTCGTCAACCATGTCAGGACTCAAACGTCCCTCTGGAACCGTCTCACCCGGCTTCAAGTAGCCCAGACTGCCAACATTCACCCCTGAGCCCCGTGCGGTCACGCCAGCTACCAGTGCCTCCATGCTTCCACCGAGGTCGATAACCGTAGTTGCACCAGCTGCCGCCACCATCTGTAGCCCCAGACCCCTGATACGTCCACGATCAGACGCGTTCGCTACGTGAACGTGTGTGTCGATCATTCCCGGCATGACCCATTGGCCGGTCGCGTCGATCGAGTCCTGCGCCTGCGCCGGGTCGATGTTCGGCGAGATCCGCTCGATCACACCGTCCGTAACAGCTATGTCGGCCGTTTCGTCGAAGCCCGACTCGGCATCGAGAACCCTTCCGTTTCGGATTAACAGATCGTAGTGAACCAAGAAATAATTCCTTACCTAATTAGCGTTTTATGCCTCAGAATTGAACGCAGTTTATTCACTAATTACCCAGGCAGCAGCCATGGCGATACCGATCGTCGGGCTTATGACCCCGATTTGTATATAAAGCCAATATCTGTATTCCAACCCCGAGTAAGTCTTGCACTCGGTGCGCTAATCGTTCTCTTGGTGGTGCTAGCCAGTTCCGTATCACCGTTATTCGCGCAAGACTCCGAGACGGATGAAGCTGTCGCCATAGTTGGTTACCGCATCATCGGCGAAGATGTCGTTGGGCCGTACACGATCCAGGTTCAGGTCAGTCCTGTGACTCCGAGGCCCGGTATCTCACGGTTCGCGGTAAGAGTTCGAGTTGTGGAGACTGGCGAGGATATCCTCGACGCGAAGGTGCGTATTTTTGCGACGCCGTCGGAAAAAGGCGAAAAACAGTACTCACCAGCCCTCAATTCGCCGTTCGACAAGGTGTTCTACCTCGCGCAGCTCGATGTGGAGCACCCGGGTTTGTGGGCTATCGACGTTGAAGTAGAGTCTGAACTCGGAACTGTGGCTACCGTGATGTCGATCCAGGTAGCGGATCGGAGTAGGAGCGCCGAAAGCGGGGCCGCCGGGCAAATATTGTTTACTCTGGTAACACTTTCATTTGTCCTTGGGGTTACGTGGATCTGGTACTCGTCGAAAAAAGCACTCAGGCGTCGAGATCAGCAACGCTAGGCAGATATCGCGAGAATTTCTGGTTGCGGTATCGTGGCTCACTTTCAATACGAACTGGGTGAAATTTCTTGACCCATCGTGTTCGTAGTGATACTTTTGCCCCATCTTTCCGTGGTGCGCGACAACCAATGAGGAACCGGCATTCCCGGTGCGTCGTCAGCACACCCAGCAAGGCGAAATCGGGTTCAATCTCGAATTTCGACTAAATAGGAGCACGATATGACGGAACCAGTACGCTTTGAGGCCGAAGAGATCACTCCGAACGAGAGTGGTCGAGGGATGGTCGCTGAATCAGCGCCATTCGTCGCTTCAGTCGAACGATTGATGATCAGAGTTCGAAGTGCGAATCTCAAAGATCACGCCCAGATGATAGACAACCTACAGGCGTGGATCGATCGAGCCATGTCTGGCGGAATCGATGTTCTTCGTGATGGTGAGCAGATCCTATCTACCCTGAATGCCAACGTTAGCGAAATGATTCACTCTCGCACCGTCCTGCGAAGAATCGTCTCACCGATGGTCGGCCTGACACTCCTGGCTGGTGCGCTTGCAGTAGTCACGGTGACAGTTTCGGGCGTTGAGGCGCTGTTCCTATCGACGCCACTTGAGATCGTGTTCGCAGCGATCATCTTCGGAATCGCCGGTAGTGCATTTGCAGTTCTGCTTCGCACAGTAACCATGCAACTTGAGTACACGGAAAAAGTGGCTTTGTTCATGGTCGGGCTTGCACGACCTCTGGTTGGTGGAGTCCTTGCTCTGGCAGTGTTCGCACTGTTCGGTGCTGGAATCATCTCCCTGCCATTGGTATCCGACCAGGAATCCACTACTCGAGTAGCGTTCCTGGCTGGTAGTGGTGGCAGCGGAATCTTCGCCGGTCAGCTGGCACTGTTCGCCTTTGCATTTGCAGCAGGAATCTCAGAAGGATTCCTTACTCCTCGATTCTCACGAGGCGTTTCACGTGTAGCCGACAAGTTCAGCTCGATGACTCAGTAAATCGTAAACAACGAAAACAAAAAGGCCGGTCCTGTATTTCACGGGACCGGCCTTTTTTATTGATCTGCTAATTTCGAGAGCGTTCAGATCTTGCCCTTGAAACCTGCAAGCTGATCAGCAAACGTGAACACCGCTGGGAGTCCGCCAGTGTGGAGGAAGATGACAGTTTCGTCGTTGTCGAACCCGCCCTCTTCGACCTGGTCGATAAGCGCTGCCATCGCCGTTCCCGTGTAGTTCGGGTCGCAGATAATCGCATCGGTCTGTGCAGCTATATGAATCGCCTCAGCAACCTGCGCGCTCATCACGCCATAACCCTCGCCAACGTACTGGTCGAGTATTCGCATGTCGCTTTCTGCGAACGTTACGGGCAGGTCGAGTAGTTCCTTGATGTCTTCGGTGTGCTGGAATATGTACTCGCTCAGGGGAATGTCGTAGTTCACTGTCACGCCCGTGAACTTCCAGTCGAGTCCCATCGATTTGGCAGCAATGATTAGACCAGATAGTGAACGACCCGCAACGCCGATGATGTGGACGTTCTTGAGATTGTTTTCTTCGATCTGTTCAAGGATTTCGATGCCTGCCTGAACGAACCCGACCATCCCGACGATTCGCGGGAACAGGTGTTCTTGAATCAGGTACGGCTTGTGACCTTCGCCTTCGAGTTCCTCTTTCAGCCTGGCAGCGTAGCCCTCAGCGTCGCCCGACTGGTATTCGTCGAGCAGGTGAAGTTCGGCTCCAAGAATCTTGTCGATCAGCAGGTTGCCCTGGATGTTTCGATTGGCAGCGTTCTTGAGAATGAGGATGTAGCGCATGCCGATCTTGTTGGCTGCCGCCGCCGTCATTCGGGCGTTGTTCGAGTGGTAGTCCATGATGTTGATCATCACGTCGTAGCCCTCGTTGGTAATGTGCGGCATCTCGTATTCGTAGTGACGAGCCTTGTTGCCGCCAAACGCCAGACCGGTCATGTCTTCGCGCTTGATCCATATGTTCGGACCACCGAGTCGCTCGGTCAGGCGAGGCATTTCTTCGAGAGGAGTCGGCAGATGAGCAAGTCGTAACCGAGGAATCTTGTCGATGTGGGTTTGGAGTTCAGCGGGAGTGAGGATTTTTGTTGTGGTCATGGTGGTGAGGATTGTAGAGGTGAACAGTGACCTGTGCGGTTTGAGCTATACGGACATTCGGCTAAGGTCGCGAGATCCTACAACTGTCACCCCGATCAAAATCGGGGTCAAGCGAACCCGCTGCACCAGCGAATGAATAACCGGACACGTTCATATTACGTTTACATGCTCGCCAACAAAGGGCGCATGATCTACACGGGTGTAACCGGGGATCTTCACGCCCGAGTTTGGCAGCATAAATCTGGAAGCGGATCACGATTTACACAGCACTACTCAACCGACTTGTTGGTCTGGTTTGACGAGACAAGTGATGTCCATGAGGCTCTGTTGAAGGAAAAACAGACCAAGAACTGGCGGCGACGGTGGAAAGTTGATCTGATTGAGGAGGTGAATCGCGACTGGTTGGACCTGTCTGACGGTTGGTACGAGTGACGATCCGGCTAAGTTGAAAGGTTGACCCCGATTTTCATCGGGGTGACAATAGCGGGAGTTGTGAGTCTCGGCGCCCACCCCCTCTAATCCACAAACTTGCCCGCGTGCGCGAACAGCTGCGGCAACCCGCCTGAGTGGATGAAGCAGATCGTTTCTTCGGGGTCGACACGGCCGGCCCGAAGCTCGCCGATGAGTCCCGACATAGATTTGCCTGTGTAGTTTGGGTCGAGTATGAGTCCCTCGGCCTTTCCGACCATAAGAACCGCTTCTATAACCCGGTCGTCTGGCTCTCCGTAGCCCGGGCCTTGATAAGCGTCCAGAACGTCGAGATCGGACGCATCGAGCGAGTGCTCCAGGCCGAACATCTCGACAACCGTCGAGGCGCGACTGGCGGTGGTTTCGTGAAAATCCTCGATGTATCCGGGTGAATACTGAACCGCAGTAGCTCGCCAATCGAGGCCTCGATTCTTGGCGTAGAGTCTCAGACCCGCAATCGAGCGACCGGTAAGCCCCCAGAACCGCAACGGAGACTCAACACCAGCCGCTTCCAACTGTTCTTCGAGTTCTAAACCAGTCTCGAGAAAACCGATCATGCCCATCACGTCGGCGAACGGATCGTCGGGCATGATGTACGGCTTTCCACCCTCCGCAGTCACTTCCTTAAAGATCCTGTCGGCCACCTGTCGACCGTATTCGGAGGGCGTCCGGTGTATCTCAGCACCCATCAACTTGCACAGCAGCAGGTTGCCGGTGACTGGAGCAGTAACCATGTCGATTAAAACGAGGTGGTACTTCAGCCCGGCCTTCGCGCAGCCAGCTGCGAGAAATCGGGCCTGGTTTGAGTGATAGTGGTTGATGTTGATTACAGTGTCGAATCCGCCCTCGATGATGTGGCCCATCTCGAACTCGAAGTGCCGACCCTTGTTCCCGCCAAACGCCAGACCCGTAACGTCGTCACGCTTCACCAGCATGCGGTTTGGGACGTCTACGCCTTCATCGACAAGCGCCTGGCGAAGCCGGTCAAACGGCTCAAGCGGGGTGTTCAGATGCGAAAGCTTGAACCGAGGAAGCTCTTCGAGTTTTGTGCGGATATGTTCTTGAGAAATGGTCATTTGTAGAAACTAAAATTGCCTGAAATCCAAGCCATCTATCATTCGTTCGACTGGGGTGACGCATGGAACTGCGAGGTAGAGATAAGAAGACGCAGCACACGATTGTGACCGACGTTCTCAACATTGTCATCCTGAACTCGATTCTGAATCCCATTCGACTGCGCTCAGCACAGGCCGAGTTCAGAATGACAGCATCTCATACGTCCCGTCATCCCCTAATACTCCCGCAAGCTGCCATCGGGGTTAATCAAACCTGGTCGTTCGTATGGAACCGGTGGGTGGTGCTTGAAGCCTTCTTCGTTTAGCTCGACTCCGATGCCGGGCGTTGTTGGCACTTCGAGGTGATCTCGTCGAAAGCAACATCACCTACAAGCGTCGCCGAATCATCACCAACTACTTCACGTGCAATCATCGTGAAAGTATCGGAGCCGACATCAGCAAGTATCTTTTCGACTCGTTCGTTCATCGACGCAGCCTGAACTTTCGAAACGGTGAAATTGCGCGCTATTTGGGTAACAAGGCGGCACTGTACTACAACTTGGCGAGTGAACTGCTGGCTCAATCCGAGCACACTGTCTCAGGTGTAAGATTTTCGGGCGTTTCCCGCAGTTGGTCACGAGAGTTTGATTTCGAGCCGTCACACCAACCGCGTTTTAGTTTGAGCAAAAGGAACAGGAACTTATGGCAGGACCGCTACGCGTCGGTTTAGTTGGTGTTGGTCAGCGAGGAGTTCAGCACATTCGAGCGATGGTCCAGATGCAGAAGGACGAAATCGTCCAGATCTCCGCACTTGCCGATCCACACCCGGAGAATCTCACCGACAGCAAGCTGACTGGGTATGTTCCTGAGTACTCGTCAAACGGCATAAAAATGTTCGATAGCGCCGATGCCATGATCGAGTCGGGTTTGGTCGACGCCATCTGGTTCGTCGTCCCACCGAACCAGCACCGAGGCGAGATAGAACGAGCGGCAGAGCGCGAAATAGCCATATTCGCTGAGAAGCCGCAATCGTTATTTCTGGACGACATCATCAGCCAGGACGCCGCTATTACGAAGGCTGGAGTGCCGAGTACGGTCGGGTTCCAGATGCGGCACGATCGTGGCTACTTGGATATCGCCGGCTACTTGAGCGGCAAGTGGGTGGCCGCCATGACGATGATTGCCGAGGGAGCGGTCGAGGGCCACGGTACCAAGCACACCCACACCGAAGAGCAGGGCGGCCCCGCGAACCGGGTTTGGACTGCGAACCGTGCGTGGTCGGGTACTTCGATCGTAGAAGCTGGTATTCACCAAACCGACATCATGCGCTACTGGTCGAACGACGATGTCGACTGGGTACGAGCTACCTACACAAATCGACCTGCCGAACTGCACGAAACCGAGGGCGACAACCCGATTGCGTACACGGTTACTTACGGCATGAAAAAAGGCGGAATCGCCAATATTTTGTTCACAAAACCGGCCCGCTCGTATTATCTGGGCCGGTTCGATTACATCATCCACACGCACGGCACGATCAAGCTCGAAGACGACATTGTCGACTACACGTTCGATGGCGACTGGCCTCCGGAAGAAAAGCCGACGATAGACCAGGTTAGAAAAGTGATTTCTGCGGGTCCGCACACCAACGCAATGGGTGATGAGAGCACGCTCGGAATTGGCGAGGCGTTCGCCACATCTATCATCGAGAACAAGCCTGAGAACCGGTTGAATTCGTTCAACTCCTCGATCAACTCACTCGCTTCGGTGCTTGCGGCAAATATCTCGAACGAACTCGACGGCGTGAAGATCGTAATCGACGAGTTCATAAACGACGATAAATACGCTCAATACCGGGTGAACCCAAACAGGTAAGTTGAACAATTTAGACGCTTTGAATACGCACGAACGCTGCTCGACGTGAAACGAATGTCTGCTCTTTTTTAGTGCAAAATATTCAGTTGTAATTTAGCGTAGAACTACCGGAGAAAAATAATTGCCAGTGTCAGGTGAATGGTTCAGTCCCACTGAACTGAGTTTTAACGCGATCCCTGTGCGAGCAAAGACCGAGTGGGTCCACCTGTCATTGGGCGATGGAGCCGAACTTGTAGGACAGGGCGAAATCACTTCGACCCAGCTCGCCAGCGAAGTTGCTCCAGTTTTAGCTCGGCTGGCGAATCGATTGCGTGGTCAGCGTATTACGAGCGACGCCGACGTACTCACGCTGAACAACCTGTCTTCCGAGCAACTCGAAGGCGATCAGGTGCTTGCGACCGCAGTGAGTGGGTTGAGATGCGCGGTTACTGACGCCCTCTCTCGGGTGATCCAGATGCCGATGGTCGACTACTTGCGAGAGTTGCACGACCACGAAGGCAAAGCCGACAACAAGGTCGAGCTCTACTCGAATATCAATCGTTCCATGCTCGACGACGACAACGGCAAGGTAGATCGTTCACCCGACGCCTTCGCCGAGATGGCTCAACGGGCGATGGAGGCGGGATTTACGACCGCAAAGTGCGCCCCGTTCGATGAGTGCAACGCACCGTTTAATTCCAACGGGCTGCCGCGCGAAGCTGAGATGGGACTCGACCGTATTCGTGCAGCGAAGGCGATAGTCGGACCAGACCGCACCTTGTTGGTCGACTGCCATTCACGATTTGATCTGGACTCGGCACTGGCACTCGAACCTGAACTACGTGAAGCAGGTGTTGGCTGGTACGAAGAGCCGGTCGACCCAATAGAATCTATAGATGTCCTTCGAAAAATTCGTGCGAAAGCGCAAATGACTATCGCCGGGGCCGAGCACGGCTACGGAGTTCGCCTGTTCACCGAACTGATGGAAGAAGACGTTTTAGACGTTGTGATGCCCGACGTGAAGTTCTGTGGGGGTCCAGTCGAGGCGTACCTGATTGGTCGTGAACTCGAACCACGATGGAAAGGCTCGGTCTCGATGCACTGCCCGTCGGGTCCGCTGTCGCTTCTTGCTTCCGCACACGCAACCGCTGCGTTCGGAAATACGATACCGCTGGAACACGCTGTGCACGAAGTCGAATGGCGTCACGAGGTGCTCGAGCCGTTTGAGGACATCAAGGAGGGCTACCTGTCGCTCCCCGATGGCTATGGCCTGGGCGCCCGAGTTGATCCTGTCGCGATTGCGATGCGCGGACGCCAGTGGACCGAGTAGGGCGCGTGCGCCTTTTTGGGAAGGACGGGCACTGGCCTTTGATGACACTGGAATTCCACGGAGAAACCTGCTGATCCGAGCCGGAGTCGTCGACCGAGTGGGACAAGGTACAGTGTGTCGGTAGTACAAGCTTCACAAAAGGAACTCTCGCGTGTCTGTTGATCTTGCCGTGGTTGGTCCAAGACTGATTCATCGTTCCGAACTGATCGAACGACTGATCGACTTTGAGATCGAGCCGGGCGCCAACTTTATCGTCGAGTTGCTGCCAGCCGGGTACTCGCTCGGCGAAGAGTGGAGTTCGCTCCCGAAGTCTGCTCAATCCGACGAAAACGGCATCGTGCTCATTAGCTCGGTCGTTGCTCCTTCTGAGTTGATGCCACGTATGGCAATGCTGCCCCCGTTTCCAATTACAGAATCCAGTGAAAGCAGTTCGTACGAAGACCTGCGAGCGCTCATTTCAAAACATCAAGTAGTCGGAATAATCCTGCTGCGCCTTGGGCACTGGGCAGTAGCAATTGCCGAGGATGGCAAGCTGGGTGTGACGAAAACTGGGAGCCGGTACGTCAAGAGTCAACACAAAAAAGGTGGCCAGTCGTCGAATCGATTCCGGCGAGGTCGAGAGAAGTGGATTCGCGAGCTATTCGATCAAGCGGGTGAGGTCGCAAGTACAAGATTTCGAGATTACGCGGGCCACATCGACTACCTCTCGCTTGGCGGTGACAGGGTAGTTCTTGGACGGTTCTTGAAACGAGTTAAGCTGCCTAACGACATTGGCGAACGAGTACTGCCAAACCGCATTGCAGTCGATCAGCCCGGTCGAAAAGCCCTCGATTCCGCAGTGTTAGACGCCTGGTCGTACAGGGTTTACGAACTGGAAAGCCAGGCCGGTATTTAACACTGAACTCGCCGTCGATTGCTGAATTCTCGGTTTAGTTGTCCGTTTGGGAACTTTCGTTCGGGCATGTAGATTGAATCCATGCAAGTTGGCCGATTCATAAAACGATTGATTAACCCTGAACCCGAAGAAAAGGGCGAGGCGAAGCGCGACGAGCGTGAGTCCGAGTCGGGCGCAGGGGAAGAATCGTCAACGAACTTTGTTCAGGTCGAAGGGTTTTCTGATTCTCAACTGGGAGAACCCGTATCGGCCAGTGTCGAACCCGAATCGTCACCTGATTTGTCGTCCAATTCGTCCGACGAAGAGGAGACCATCCCGGAGCCGGAGCAACAACCCGAGCCCGGGCCAGAACCGGATGCCAAGCCAGAAGAAGAGCTACAAACGGCATCGAGCCTGTATGCAACGGATTCTGAACTGCGAGAGGCCGGACTCGACCCCGACGATCTGGGCGAGGAAGAGCCAGAAGATCCAGAACAGCCAGAAGCCCCAGAAGCCCCAGAAGCCAACGAGGAATCGGAGCCAGTATCGGAAGCTGAGCCTGAGTTAGTCGAAGCAGAGGCCGAACAACCCGCGGAGGAAGAGCAACCAGAAGAAGCTTCCAGCGCTACTCCTGATGAACCCGAGCAGAGCCAGAGCCAGAGCCAGCAATAGCTGCGCCAAACATCGACGAGGAATTGTCGCTTGCCCGATCAGCAGTTGAATCCGGCTTTGTAGTAACGCTTGCCACCGAGCTTAGAACACCAATCTCAAGTCTCAGGGTTTCATTCGACCTGCTCAAAGATCCCGAGGTGATACGCAACAACCCGGTCGAATCGAATCGTCTGGTTGAAAATATCGAGCGGAGTATCGTCCGGCTTGAACGGCAGGCCTCTGATCTACTCGAAGTCGGTTACATCCACAACGGGAACCTGACACTCGCGAAAGAACCGTTGCTGGTGAGTGAACCAGTTCTAGCGGCGATCGACATATCAAGACCAGCAGCAACCCTTCGAAAAGTCGCCATTGAACTCGAAATGGAGCCCGATCTGCCAAGGGTCATTACGGACGGCCTCAGGCTGACCCAGATCGTGAGTCACCTGCTGAGCAACGCAATCAAGTTCACTCCGGTGGGCGGATCGGTCGTTATTGACCTGCCCCCGATAGCGTTACCACTTATTATCTCGGATTCACGACCAGTTGAAGCCTGGGCATGATTGCCTCAGGTGTCGGCGGCCGGTATCCG
>Ga0209402_10002058_pt1 | contig 20796 bp, 21 predicted proteins | sample ArcticOcean_MG_C_3_FD_187437 | JGI IMG/M metagenome (GOLD analysis project Ga0209402, IMG submission 187437) | Marine microbial communities from western Arctic Ocean - ArcticOcean_MG_CB8_126 (SPAdes) (version 2) | ecosystem: Environmental > Aquatic > Marine > Oceanic | place: Arctic Ocean... | reverse complement strand
ATCATTACCGATTTGTGTTTGGGCTATTCCGATCGACGTAAACCCAATAAAAGTCAGAAAGTATAATAATGATTTAATTGATTGTTTTATCATAGCATACATCTTAATACTCAGGTGGAAACCCGATACCTGGTCCAGGATCATCCCCTTTAATGGCATCATACCCAAAGGCTAATCCGAACCCTGAGAGCAATAATAAGATTAAAATCACAACAGCAATACCATAGGTATTCTCTATCTTAAATAGAAGACTATCAATAGCGATTTTGATCTTCATCCATAAACGCGTAAGAAATGAATCCACCGGAAAACGTCCTGTGGGTGGGGTTGCACCCAAAATCGGCCATGTATATTTGCGTATATTCATTTTAAGAACATCTATATCGGTTGTGGTTTGGAACCGTGCCCGTAGGCCCCCTTCCAGCCACGCTGATTTCAGCACCGAATCGGGCCGACTTAAAATGTTAAAATGATTCAAGATCACATGGCTTTTATTCTCAGTTACCCGAAGGGTCCATGTAATCACGTGGGTTGCGTCATTTTGCTTTCCAATGACCTTAGCCACCTCATTAGACATTACGCCGGATTTAAATTCTTCTTTAGATAGGATTGTTTTTTCAATGGAAAAATCGACCAAATTCGATTTTTCTGAAAAAGTCACTTCACCTCTGATCCATTCATTAACTAATGGCGCCAACTGCTCCACTTCAAATGATTCTTCCAAAGTAATCTCTAATGGTAAAATGATCACCTTTTGATTCGAAATTTCGGCAACTTCCTTTTGGACCACCTCAGATTCAACCTTAGCTGAAGCCAGGTAAGCAGCTGCTTTTTTTACCTCCTTTGACATAACCGTAAGAATGTCACCCACAATATTATCATAATTAGCACGGCTGATGGTTCTCGCACTTTTAATATCGATCAGTTGAGATTTAAGACCATAAACAGAACCATTTTTGGTTAAAGTACCTGTTACTACATAATCGGCACCCAGTGCATTTCCTGCTTCAAGACCACACTTAAAACTGGAGCACCCATATACACGCATTCCTTGCTCTTGCAATGTAGTCCGCATTTGGGAGCGATCAATGATAATGAATTTGCTTCCCTTGAATGCAGCATATTCTGTTGCAAATCGCGCGGAAACATCTTGCATGGTTTGATCAGGAACTCCATTTCCTTCAAACTCAAGGACAGCTATCGTAATTTTCCGCGGACCCTGAGAGAAAGCAATCGAGGGAATAGACAAAAACAACAAGGATAAAGCACAAAAAACTTGTTTACCTCGAATAATTTTCATCATCTTTTCTAAGAATAATGATTGTGGTGCTCTATTCATATGTTATTAAGGAAGGATTCTTTATAACTTAAAAAATAATATTGATTCGACGTATGAAAATTTTAAGAATAGAAAAACGCGAATTTACTTGCCTGTGCTTCCAAATCCACCTTCTCCACGGGTGGTTTCTGACAATGCATCTACCAATTCAAAGTGGATGGGGGCGCCATCCATGGCCACCAGTTGAAAGAGACGTTGCCCCGGCTCAACCGTATAATCTTCCGTCTTAATATTATCCACCGCCGCCATGATTTCGCCGCGATAGCCACCATCAATCAAACCGATTGAATTACTTAGCCGCAAGGGCGTTTTGGCAATGCTGGATCGGGGCATAATTAAATAGGGTTTATTTTCTGTATTCTCACATGAAATCTGCAAATGAATCCGTGTGGATTCACCTGCATTAATGGTTTGTTCATTAATAACGAATAAATCCAAGCCCGCATCACCATCATGAAAATGACCGTGGTTTTCATACATAGCTTTAACTTCTGCGTTAAATGGTCTGATCTTTAAATCCATTATGTTCCCTCTTTCCAATTTTGTCTATATTGTTTTTGTTCAACGGTCAGTTTATCAAGCATGATTCCCTGTGATTCCAAGGCAATCCTTGCCACATTATTATCAATATCGATCGGCACATCATACACACCAGCTGCCATATTACTGCCATTTTTTGCTAAGTGTTCTACACATAAGGCCTGGATGGCAAAACTCCCATCCATGATTTCAATGGGATGCCCCTGACCTGTTGGCTGAGCCAAGTTCACCAATCGGCCTTCAGCCAATAGCACTATATGTTTCCCATTTTTAAGATAATATTTTTCTACGTTGGTGAGAATCGTTTCTTTTGAATCCGAAAGCGCATCTAAACTATCAAGGTCAATCTCATGATTAAAATGACCTGAATTCGCCAATATCGCTCCATCTTTCATTTTACCCAAGTGTGCTCCAGAAATAACATGTTTATTCCCAGTAGCAGTAATAAAAATATCGCCTAAAGGCGATGCTTCATCTAAGGACATGACCCAACAGCCATCGTAAGAAGCCTCCAAAGCGCGGTGATATCCTGAGGATGCACCAGGGTTTTCGTTAGCGGATTCAACCACTATAACTTTTGCCCCAAGGCCTTTTAAACGATTAGCTATCCCTCGCCCACACCAACCATACCCCACAACTACTGCAGTCTTCCCTGCAATAAGCATGTTGGTTGCGTTAAGAATACCCTCTATAACACTTTGGCCTGTACCATATCGGTTGTCAAACAAATATTTTGAATGAGCATTGTTCACTGCCATAACTGGAAATTTAAGTTCGCCATCGTTTTTCATAGCATTTAGCCGAACGATTCCTGTTGTGGTTTCTTCACAACCACCAATAACCTCATTTAATTGATCCGAAAATTTTGTGTGTAGTAAATGAATTAGATCACATCCATCATCAATTGTGATCTGTGGTTTTGAATTAATGACTAATTCAAGGCAGTCATAATATTCGTCCTCATTCTGACCCGCCCATGCAAAAACATTAATATCATCTGCCAATGCCGCGGCAATACGATCATCTGTCGTCAAAGGGTTACATGATGCAGCTGACACTTCGGCGCCACCTGCAACCAATGTCTCAAGAAGAATACCTGTCTTTTTTTCTAAATGGAGTGCAACACCAACCCGTATTCCAGATAGTGGTTTTTCTTTTTTAAATCGTTCTCGAATGGAAGCGAGGACTGGCATATTACTTACGGCCCAATCCAAAAGCTTTTTGCCTTCTTCAGCCAAATCCATATCTTTCACTTTACTCATGCCACATCCATTTTTTCCAGATAAAATAAACGATTGAGCCAAAGATCAAAAAGGCCAATCCCCAGATGGGTAAAATACTATCTTGAGATAGGTGAAATTGAATCACACCCCAACTGATAAATACTGCACTGATGATGTAGACGGCTGGCACCAAAGGGAAAAATGGAATGCGAAATATCTCCGGTCCATCATTTGACCTATTTACTTTGAGCAAGGTTGCAATGGATAAGGCTGAAAACATGATCATAACCACTGTTGCTGAATCAACTAAGCTTCCGATATCTAATGCAAACATGAGTACTATTGTCCAAAATGCCTGGACTAAAATGGCATTCACCGGTGTTTTAAACTTTTTATGTGTTCGTGCCGTGAATTTAAAAAAGACGCCTTGTTCACCCATGGCCTGGATTACCCGTGCCCCAGCCGTCTGAATAGTAATAGACAGTGAGCTGGTTACACTGACGAAAATTAAAATAGATAAAAATTTGCTCCATCCTTCTGCGCCGACAGCCTTCAATGCGATGAGTGGTACCATATCCTGACCCTGAATACCAGCCAACCCAACCGATTTCAGGAAAGATAAATTCACAATAACATAAATGATGGTTGTGAAGAGTGTTCCGCCGATCAACGCTCTCGGTAATGTCTTCCGTGGATTTTGAATTTCGCCACCGATGTACCCTGCCACATTCCATCCAGTATAGGCAAAAAATATCGGTGTTAATGCGCGGGAAAATCCAACGAATGAATTGGAAGAATCTCCATTAGTTATTGCAACTACTGGGGTTGAATCACCTCCAAATAAAAGAGATACCATTAGGAAAATACCCAATATTTTTACCACCGTCAGAACCGATTGTAATCGCGACCCAACTTCGACTTTTAAACAATGAAGTCCCGAGAAACCCAGGACGATTATCGATGCAAGCATTGGTTCGGACAAACCCAACGTTGCAGGGAAAATTTGTTGTGCATATTTTGCTGAAAATAGGGCAAGTACAGCAATTGATCCCGTCTCAAAAATAACAAGGCTCATCCATCCATAGAGAAATGCAGGGAATGGCCCAAACACTTTATGAAGGTAAAGAAAATCACCGCCTGTTTCGGGGAACCGCGTAGATAATTCAGCAATGGCAAAGGCACCGAGCAAGGCCATGAGTCCACCGCCAATCCATGCAAGAATCAGTGTTACATCATTAGGTACCGGTGCTGCTGCATATCCCGCCAAAAGAAAAATGCCGGAACCGATCATATTTCCCGTCACCATCGATGTAGCATCGAAAGTTTTTAATACACGTTTGGACCCGGCCATTCTTATATGAGATTTAAGATTTAATCAATCGATATGCGAGCAAAATCCATCCTGTAATCAATGCAACACCGCCAATGGGGGTAATGGCACCCATCCATCGCAATCCTGTGAAGACGAGAATATAAAGACTTCCGGAAAAAATGAGAATGCCGACAGATAATAAAACGGCAGGAAGTTGGATAACATTTGCACTATAATGGAAACCGAGGATGCCTAGGCAAATGAGCCCCAAGGCATGGTACATGTGATAGCGAATGCCCGTTTCAAAGATCAACATATTCTCAGGAGAAACTTTGCTTTTGAGTCCATGAGCCCCGAACGCACCCAAGACCACTGCTAGGGCAGCCAAGGAAGCGCCCAAAATGATCCAATTTTTCATGACTGCTCGTTTTTGTGAATCAGAGTACGGATCGGGAATGGAATTCCAATATTTTCCTTTAAATACCGCTTATGAATACGGCGAATAAATTCATCAATGATGGGGTGCTGATCTCCATACTTCTTACCACGAAAATAGACTTTTAGATTTACACTGGAGTCACCAAATTCAAAACATCGAACCACCGCCGGTGAATCTTCACGGGCGCCCTCCACATCATTAATTACCCCAGCAGCCACTTCTTCTGTGACCTTAATAACATGATCCAAGTCGCTTTCATAAGATACACCAATCGGCACACGGATAGAAAAACTGGGATCCCCTTTATCATAATTCGTAACAATGGCGGCTGAAATTTTAGCATTAGGAACGGTGACTATATTATTGGTCCGTTCCATTAACGTTGTATGCCGCCATGTAATATTTTGCACATAACCCATATATCCTGAATCCAGTTTAACAAAATCGCCCGGTTTTACTTTTTGGGACAGTAGGATATGCAACCCTGCAAAAAAATCAGAAAGTGTATCTTTTAGAGCCAGTGAGATGGCCAAACCACCGACACCCATCGCCGTGAGTAGTGGTGTAATTGAAATACCAAGAGATTGAAGGACGATCAATACACCGACCGATACGATTGCAATCCTTAAAAGATTGACGAAGATCGTCGTGGAGGGAAGATCCGTCCCTTGTTTCTCAGCCCAAAAGTTGAGAAGTCCAACCCCGATTCGAGAAACAGCCAAAGTCACGGAAAGAATTAGAATTGAGACGATGATTTTGCTTAAATAATCAAGGTACACATCACTTAATAATGGTATTCCGCTGGATGCTATATTGAGGGATGCCAAAAAGAACCAAAGTACGATATGAGATTCAATGGCATCGAAAATCACATCATCACCTTTCCAATTGGTCTTTTCAGTCAGTTTTTTCAAGCGGTGATGAATGAATCGTTTAAATAGCCAGCCGATAGCAATACCTGCAATAATAGTACCCACTGGTACGGCAAAAATAACGATATAATCGATAATTGGTCTTTCCATAATCCGCGAAATTACACTTAATTATTATTATTTATTCATTTGTTTCATATGATAATTCATGGCTCACAATCTCCTGGCCATTCAAGAATAAATTTATCTTTGTAGGATTGCGGGTTTCGTCAAACCACCACTCCATTCCATGTTTGTTCTTACCTTTATAAATGCACTCATACTTTAGTACACCCGATAAATAAAAATCACTATTCATGCGTGTCCCAGTGATAAAACGCTCTGCTGTTTTTTCTAAGCCTGATTGGCTCCATTTTCTTTCATATTGTAGTTCGCCATCATCAATAATTATTACACGCTTAAATCGGCCATTATCATGGTACTCAAACCTGGCGATTTCCTTACCTTTATTATAGAATAATTCCCGCTTCAATCTGTTTGATAGCGTAAAAACTTGCATCACCCCATCTAAAATACCTGCCTCATAACTAGCAATGGATGCGGAGGCTCCAGTAAAATACCAACGTTGAATCATTCCATGTAATTCGTCATCTATAAACGAGCCTTTTTCCTCAGGTCTTGCACTTGCGTTCCATATCTCATATGGACCAGTTTTTTTCCCAGAAAGATAAGTGGTTTTTTCTTTAATCTGTCCCGATGAAAAATAGGAGTTCTCTTCTCCTTGTAAAAAATTAGAAGCATAATAAACAGATCGTTTTAGTTGGCCATTTTTATAATAAAATTTTGATTGTCCATTTAATAACCCTTGAGTGAATGTTTTAGAAGAGTCCGAAATATCATCCTCAGAATACCATTGCCAAAATCCTTCAAGCATACCATTTTTAAAAGAACCTTTGACAGCTATTTTCCCATTAGAATGCCATGTTCTATAAGGCCCATTCAATAGACCTTTTGAATAGTTCGCTAAGGAATCCAAATCTTTTTTCGATCGATACCATTTCCAGGTACCTGATTTTTGATCCTGATCGAAACTACCTGACAGAACTGAAATACCTTCATTCCAAACTTGAATATTCCCATGCTTAATACCATTACTGAAATTAACTATCCGTGATTTTGATTTATCTCCCTCCCACCATATCCATTTATCATTGGGTAAATTTTCTAAATAACTTCCCGTAACTTTTTTATTCCCGTTATCATAAAACTCAAGGAATTTTCCATTCAATTTTCCATCAGTATATTTCTTTTGAATATGGATTTCTCCATCTTTATAGTAAATGGTTTTTCCATTAAGAAGACCGAATTTATATGTATGAACGGAATCTATTATACCGGTCATGCCGGTCCATGTCCACTTTCCCGATTGCTCATTCCCAGCGTAATTCCCAATGACGGCAGTGGCCCCATTTTTATGGTATCCGATATATTTACCATATTTCTCATCAAGTTTAATATCAACTTCAGATTCTTTGGCACCATTTGGATAGTATTCAATTCGTTTCACCAGATTCTTTGGCACCATTTGGATAGTATTCAATTCGTTTCACCGTGCGACCGGAACTCCCTTTGCCTTTCACCAGTTCTTCCGTTTTTTTTTGTTCCGATGGATATCTGTCAACGACTTTTATTGTAGGCGCACAGGAAGGCAAAAGCAGGCCAAGAGTAATGATTAAAACATAAAATCGCATGAACAAAATTACCTATGGCAGCCATTCATAAAAAATCCTGAAATGAATTTTGATAAGTTGGATAAAGAAGTCCTAAATTTTTGGGCTGTTTTAACATAAATTTACAGGATTATATGATGATTGCAGCTATTTTGAAGGAAACTACTCTCGGTGAAAACCGAGTGGCAGCCACGCCCAAAACGGTCAAAGAGTTAATCAAAAGTGGATTAACAGTACGGATTCAATCCGAAGCCGGAGAAACTTCATTTTATTCCAATCAAGATTACGAAGATGCTGGTGCGGAAGTTATTTCAGATATTTCATCTTTATACAACAATGTAAGTATTGTATTAAAAGTAGCACCAGCTACGATTGCAGAAATAGAATCGTTTCCGAATGGAATCGCCTATGTTTCTCTCATGCAAACCACACGGCAAAGTCAGCAAGTGCAAAAACTCACAGAAAAAAACATTACTGGTTTTTCTATGCACCTCATCCCAAGAACCACTTTAGCCCAAAGCATGGATGCACTCAGTTCTCAAGCGAATATTTCCGGATATAAATCGGTATTGGTGGGTGCAACTCACCTCCCCGTTTATATGCCCCTGCTCATGACTGCCGCAGGAACCATTCCACCGGCAAAAGTCCTTATTCTTGGCGCTGGTGTTGCAGGGCTCCAGGCTATTGCCACAGCCAAAAGATTGGGTGCACAAGTGGAAGCATTTGATGTCCGTCCGGAAGTGAAAGAACAAGTGGAATCTCTTGGTGCTAAATTTGTGGAAGTAGCATCAGATTCAGATGACGGCGTTGGCAAAGGTGGTTACGCCAAAGAAACATCCGATGATTATAAACAGCGCCAACAAGCATTAATCAAGGAGCACATTGCTAAATCAAATTTGGTCATTACTACTGCATTAATTCCGGGACGTCCGGCCCCATTGCTCATTCCCACCGATATGGTGAATGGAATGAAACCGGGATCAGTCATTATGGATCTGGCAGCGGAAAATGGTGGAAACTGCGAGTTAACCCAAGGAGATGAAATTGTGAATCACAATGGAGTGATTATTGATGGTACGATAAATTTACCGTCTACCATGCCGGCGCATGCATCTCAACTCTATGCCAAAAATGTATCTACTTTTGTCACTTATATGATGAAAGAAGGTGAACTTAATCTTGATCTTGAAGATGAAATTGTTTCCGGTGCCATGTTTACCCACGAAGGGAAAATAACCCACGAACCCACCCGCGAATCGATGGACAATTCTTAAGGAACAATTATGGATATGATTAATATTTTTACCGTTTTTATTCTGGCACTTTTTGTTGGAATCGAAATTATTACAAAGGTTCCCCCCACCCTCCATACACCGCTAATGTCAGGCTCAAATGCGATTTCCGGCATTGCAATTGTTGGTGCTATTCTCGCCACAAAAGTCGGCGGTGAAATGGGAACTTGGTTGGGGCTAGTTGCCGTAATTTTTGCCACCATCAACTGCGTGGGCGGATTTATGGTAACCGACCGTATGCTCAAAATGTTTAAACGGAAATAGCATGATAGATTATACAAGCCTGGCATACGTCCTCGCTGCAATCCTGTTTATTCTGGGTATCAAAAAACTCAGCTCACCCAAAACGGCTCGAAATGGGAACGCCATCGCTTCTGTGGGAATGCTTATCGCCATTGTGGCCACCCTTGTTTCCGATGGTAATATGGATTATCAAACAATCGCAATCGGTATGATTATTGGCGCAATTATTGGCGCATTTTTTGCCATCAAAGTTAAAATGACTCAAATGCCGCAAATGGTCGCAATCTTTAACGGATTTGGTGGAGGAGCATCAGCCTTGGTGGCGGCGGCAGAATATTTTAATCCGGCGAATCCATCCACATTTAATGCAGCCACAATTGCCATTAGTGTATTTGTGGGTACACTGACATTTACAGGCAGTTTTATCGCTTTCGGTAAATTACAGGGATTTGTCAGCGGTAAACCAATTGTATTCCCGGGACAAAAAATGATGAATGCCCTCATTATCATTTCAATTATTTTACTCGGTACATATACAGTCATGGGCGGAGATACGGACACATATTTTTATGGATTAGTTATCTTGTCGGCATTTATTGGTATTACACTCACCATTCCTATTGGCGGCGCAGATATGCCTGTGGTTATTTCCTTATTGAATTCTTATTCTGGTGTTGCAGCAGCAGCCACAGGATTCGTCCTTATGAATAATGGTCTTATTATTTCCGGTGCTTTGGTGGGTGCCTCGGGATTAATCCTCACAAACATCATGTGTAAAGGCATGAACCGGTCTCTGGCTAATGTTATTTTCGGCGCTGTGGGGCTTGAGCAACCTTCCGGTGATGGGGTAGCCAAACAGATTAGTGTAAAATCTTCCACAACCGAAGAAGCAGCCATGATTCTGGATGCGGCGGACAAAGTAATTATAGTCCCCGGATATGGATTAGCCGTGGCCCAGGCGCAGCATGCGGTACGAGAAGTGGCTGAACAGTTAGAATCCATGGGGAAAAAGGTATTGTATGCCATCCATCCTGTGGCGGGCAGAATGCCCGGGCATATGAATGTATTATTGGCTGAAGCGAATGTACCCTATGAACAGCTGAAAGATCTGGATGATATCAATGGAGAATTTGAAACATGTGATGTGGCCATTGTTTTGGGTGCCAACGATGTGGTAAACCCCGCCGCACGTCACGATAAATCAAGTCCCATATATGGGATGCCAATTCTGGATGTGGATAAATCCCGGACGGTTATTGTGAATAAACGAACCATGAATCCCGGATTTGCAGGTATCCAAAATGAATTATTTGGATTTGAAAATACCGTCATGGTTTTCGGTGACGCAAAAGATATGCTCACCACCCTTCACAAAGACCTGAAAGAATTATAGTATTGTATTTGTAGTATAGAAGAAGCGTCACTTTGTCTATACAATCTGTTTTATATCACACTCCATGGAATGATACTTCGTGCATTGTGTTTACTTCTGTAAATAAGTTCGGAGCGATCTCATGAAAAAAATAATCGTCTATCTACCTCTATTTATCTTGATTTCCATCACTGGAGTCAATTCCCAACAAAAAGGAAAACAAGTAATGTCCAAACAATCATTAGAAGTTGCCACCCTTGGCGGCGGGTGTTTTTGGTGTGTCGAAGCTGTATACGAACGTGTAAAAGGTGTACAAAATGTTGTATCAGGATATGCAGGCGGCCACCTTAAAGATCCAACTTACAAAGATGTTTCCAGAGGAAACACGGGTCATGCAGAAGTATGTCAAATCCATTTTGATCCAACTATAATCAGCTATGATAAAATTCTGGATATTTTCTGGCAAGCCCATGACCCCACCACCCTAAATAGACAAGGAAATGACAGGGGTACCCAATATCGGTCAGCCATTTATTATCATAACGAACCCCAAAAATTATCAGCAGAGTCTGCTGTAAAAAATGCAGCAACATTGTTTAAGGATCCATTAACAACTGAAGTGGCACCTTTGGATGAATTCTACAAAGCAGAAGTCTATCATCAGGACTACTTCGCCAATAATCCCAATGCGCCATATTGCACTTTCATCATTGATCCGAAAATTAAAAAACTCCAAGAAAAGGGCACCATTTGGGAAGATTAATCTCAAATGATCATTGAAACCGATCGGTTAACGCTGGCAGAACTCCAAATTGAAGATGCCCCTTTTATTCTTGAACTATATAACGATCCGGATTTTATCAAATATATTGGCGACCGAAATATTCACTCAATTTTTGATGCAAAAAAGTTCATTAAAATCGGCCCACAAGCCAGTTATACCGAAAATGACCACGGCCTTTACAAAGTATCATTAAAAGATCATACACCCATTGGCATTTGCGGACTCCTAAAACGGGATGAATTAGATGATCCGGATATTGGATTTGCCATGTTACCCAAATATCGAAAAAGCGGCTATACCTTTGAAGCGTCAGTTGCGGTGCTGGATGACGGAAGGAATCGATTGGGTCTTAATTGCATCATTGCTATCACATCCCCAGAAAATAAAGCGTCAATCCGATTACTCAATAAATTGGGAATGGGTTTTGAACGGATGATTCAACTGGCAGAAATTGAATATGAAAATAAATTATTTTGCATTAATGGTTAATTTAAATATTTAATTTCTCGATAGATAAACATTGTGTTTTCCAAACAAATCGCCTATCATTCTTATCATTTTCTCCCCATTCGTTGTTGTTTGGAATTATTCTCTATTCGTTCAATTCGAGAATAAATAATTGAACATTCATACTCAAATTATATCGGTTAACCTGGGTGCCAGAAAAAAGATCCAAATAGGATCAAGGGTTGACGATACAGGTATATATAAAAATCCTATTCGTGATAAAATAAAAATTAATCAACTGGGTTTAGCGGGTGATGTCATTGCAGACACCAAATATCATGGCGGCAAAGATCAGGCCGTTTATCTCTATAGCCAAATAGACTATGACTGGTGGTCAAAAAAAATGAATCGTGACCTCCTGCCAGGTACATTTGGTGAAAACTTAATTTTATCCAATTTTGGTACTTCAAATTTAAAAATAGGTGACCGTTTTCATATTAATAATATCATTATAGAAGTGACTATGGCTCGGATACCCTGTGCTACACTTGCAGCAAAAATGAAAGATACCAGTTTTGTAAAGGTATTTAAACAGGCAAAACGTCCCGGCGCCTATACCCGTGTCATAAAAGAAGGAGAATTACAGATTGGCGATAAAGCGACTTTTGTCCCAACATCAGAAGATTATCCAACCGTTTTAGAACTTTTTGAGCTATGGTACACAAAGGATGTTAAATCTCCCATATTTAAAAAAGCCCTAAAAGCACCAATTTCCGAAAGAACAAGGGCCACTTTCGAATCATTATAAATTAAAAATTACTTTTTATATTCTTGCATCGCCTGAATCAAGACATCCACACCTGCTTCTGGCATGGCATTATAAATCGAAGCTCTAAATCCTCCTACAGATCGATGACCTTTCAAGGTTTTTAATCCTCTTCCATCGCAAAAGGATAAAAAGTCCGATTCATCTCCCCTATTTGCAAAAATAAAGGATACATTCATTAGGGATCGATCCTCTTTAGGAATTGGACTTGCAAAAAGAGGGTTTCGTTCAATTTCTTCATAAAGCTTTTCAGCTTTTCTTTTATTCTTTTCTGCCATGGCTTCTACCCCGCCGTTTTCTTTGAGCCAATGCAATGTGCGGTTCACGGCATAAATAGACATGACTGGTGGCGTATTAAACATGGACCCTTTATCAATATGCGTTTGGTAATTCATCATGGTTGGAATGGGGCGATTTACCTTTCTCAAAATATCATCCCGAACAATAACCAATGTTACTCCGGCGGGACCCATATTTTTCTGGGCCCCGGCATAGATCAATCCAAATTGCGATACATCAATGGGACGGCTGAAAATATCAGAAGACATATCTGCCACCAAAAACCCATTTGGATTAACCGGCTTCGGAAATGCATGCCATTGAGTTCCGTAGATTGTATTATTGCTTGTCACATGTAGATAAACAGCATTATCACTTTGAGACAGATTCTTCGGGATATGGTTATATACTGATTCTTTAGATGAACAAGCCACATTCACATTCCCAAATAATTTTGCTTCCTTAATGGCCTTAGCAGACCATGCACCGGTGTCTGTATAATCTGCGGTTTGCTTCTCACCTAATAGATTCATAGGGATCATTGCAAACTGTAAGGAAGCGCCACCCTGGAGAAACAGCACGTAGTATCCATCGGGAATATTCAACAAATCACGGGCGAGTGATTCCGTTTGTGCTACCATATCCATCACCGGTTTGGAGCGATGGCTCATCTCCATGAGACTCATCCCATGGTTGTTAAATTCTTTAGCGGCTTGTGCCGTTGCGACCAATACAGATTGATCCAATACAGCCGGCCCGGCACTGAAATTATATATTTTGCTCATAATTACTTTCAAATTTAAGGATACAAATTAGAGAGTTCATCCCTTCGTTATAAATAAAAAACCCCGCAATTATAAAATAATTTCGGGGTTTTTTTTATGAGAGTTACTTATAAGTCAAAATTCTCTTCGACGCTTCTGCTTACCACCGCGTGGAGGTGGTGGTTTATATCTATCCTGCATACGGTCACGGACTTGCTGTTTCATCTGTCCGTCAAACATGAGCAACTTCACTTGTTGAGTCGGATTGAGTATATCACCTGAATCTTTCACGAAATCAATTCGCGCTTTACTTCTTTTCTGTTCATATGTGGCAACTTTATTCAGCAGTTTATTCGCTTCAGCTTTTGAAATATCTTCGCCTTTTTTCACTTTTTTATACACCGGTGTAAAAAGTTCTTTTTCTTCTTTTCGAATTTTTAGAACCTGTTTTTGGTGTGCCCGCATACTAGGAAAAAACTTTTCCGCCTGGTCTTGGGTCAGTTCAAGATGATCGGTCAATTTCCAGATCATCATCATTTCCATCCGTTCACTGTATTGACCACCGGGACCTCGAGGTTTACCCGGTTGTGCGAGCAGTGATCCTATCCCGATAATTGATGTAATAACTATGGTTGTTTTTTTCATTGTATTCCTCCGTCGTTCATTTTTGTCACTGGTTCAAATTCTATGTTATCTAAAAATGCTAATGTTTCCCAGATGTCATCACTGTTCTCCACGAGATATTCTGCCAAGTCATAAACGTATTCTTCTGTTTCTGAATCCATGACTTCTAATGGTTTCAGATCGTTTGATGCATAGGCCGCAGGATCATCCGTTAGTTGATTAGTCGTCATTAATCCAAATACCGCCACAAATGCAGCTGCCGTAATTCCATTGATAATTCCCATTTTTTTCACGTGACGTTTTTGACGTTCCCCATGTAATTTTTCTATAAAAGTATCACCATCAGGTGTTTCAAAATTAGATTGGGATATTTGCTGAAATCTGTTTTCAATATTCATAAGTCAATCCTGCAATTTTTCTTTGAGTGCCTTAACCGCATGGTGATAATTCACTTTGGCCGAATTTTCACTGATCCCCATAATATCCGATATTTCTTTGTAAGGCATTTCCTGAGCGATTCTCATTGTTACAACCATCCTCTGGCGTGAAGGGAGCTTTGCCACCCCATCCCATAATTCTTTTTTTCGCCATTCGTCTTCATAGCTCGTGTCCATGTAGCCCTGTTCCGGGGCCTGATCAAGGTGGAGCATATTGCGCCACTTGTTCCGCCGGAGATAGGTATTGGACATATTGACATTGGCGCGGAATAAGTATGTTTTGAATTCTGATTCAAATCGAAACTTTTTAAGTGCTTTAAACATTTTGATAAAAACATCCTGGGCAAGGTCTTCTGCCTCAACTTCATCAGCAGTGAATTTGATAAAAAATCCATAGGTATCAGAAAGGTGGCGTTTAACCAGTTCATCGAATGATGCTTTATTTCCATTCTGAAATTCTTTTATTAATTCTTTGTCTGTTTTCATGCATTTGCTATTTAGACAAGGGTAAACTTAAAAAGTTAAACTTTTATTACAAAAAAAAGAGGCTATCCCAAATGAATGAAATAGCCTCTTCAAAATCCTAATAATTAGGGAGATTATCGAGATCCGCCAGTTTTACCGCCTTTTTCACCTCGTTTGTCGCCGCAATGTTTGGAATACTGCATACCTAACGCTGTGTATATCTTTATGATCTCAATTTGTTTATCACTGAATAGTGCTTCTATTTTACTATTTCGATCAATGATCAGTTGTTTAATCGCTTCATGTAGATCTTCTTTTCCCATCTTTTCGGCTTTTGCTTTTTCCATCAAAGCTTTTTGAGCTTGTGCTGATTCATTATTAATGGTTTCTAATCCAGATTCCTGATCTGCCGTCATTTCCAGCGCATCCACCATGGCATCGTGAGCAGCCTGTCTCATTTCTTCCATTTTCTGCTTCATGTCTGCCTGCATGTCTTCGAGTTTTTGTCTTTGTTCATCCGTCAGGAGCGCTTCAATTTCTGCTCGCATGGTTGCTTCCAGTGCCTCTAATTCAGCTTTCGCTGCTTCTCTATCTATAGTGCCATCTTTCGCCTTTTTCATTACTTCTTCCATCTGGCTTTTATAAGAGTCCATAATGGATTTAAGAGACTCTCTCTGTGCTTCGTCTAAGACAGCAAAAACCGACCGAAGATCCATACCACCTCTATCACCGCCTGGGCCTCCACGTGCCTTGGCATCCATGCCACCCCCATATAAATAGGGTACGTTATTGTCATCCATCCACCCGAAAAGTCTTTCTTTTTCTTCATTAGAAAGTTTACCCTGCATTTCTGCAGAAACTTTCCATAGGAAGCCAGGATCACGATGATGTTTACCATCTTTTCCGTGGCGATTCAACGCGTCATTCAGGGCATTAATACTTTTTTTACTGAGCCCCACATCCGTATTTAATCCCTCAGAGAATGCCTGCAGTTCAAGGTCGTCAACAAGGATTGTTTCATCCTTCATTAACTTATCACAACCGATGGTCGCAAATATTGCAATGGTTAATAATATAGATAGTTTTTTCATAATTTTATCCTTCTCAGCTAAAGTTCGGTATTAATTTAGGGCTTAGACGATCAATAATAGTATAAGTTAAAAAATAAAAGAAGATGGGCCCTCCAAATACAAATTTGGAGCAGCCCATCTTTTTTTTACTGTTTGGAGAGCAGTTTTATTTATTATTTCCCCGGTTTCCGCCATTACCTTTACGACCCTTGCGACCGCCGCCTTTTTTCCCCTTTTGACCACGATGTTTTTTCATCCGTAATTCAAGGGCTTTATGGATTTTAATGATTTCAAGTTGGTCATCATTAAAGAGCGCTTCCATTATTTCATTCTTTGTGGCAAAGATATTTTTCAGACCTTCTCTCAAAGTATCTTTATCAATGTCACCGTTTTTGGCCTGTTCAAACAGTGCCATTGCAGCGTTTCGGGCTTCTTTATTTGCTTCATCAAAAGCTGTAACCTGTTCAGCTGTCATACCTATAACATCAACCATAACTGCTTTAGATGAATCTTTATAAGCCTGGCGTTCGACTTCCCGATCCGCTTTATTCTGTTCAAGTTGTGTTTTTTGTTCATCAGTGAGCAAGAAATCAATTTCTGCTTTCATTGCTTCACGAAGAGCTTTCATTTCGACACCGGCATCTTCTTTTGTTAAAGAACCATCTTTTATTTGGCTATGAATCGCTTTGAATTTTTCTTTATATGCGACCATGATCGCTTTAAAGGTTACTTTTTGGTCATCGGTTAATACCCGGACGATACCGCCAAAGTCATTTTTACCTTTTTTACCACCTTTGGATTTGGCGCCCCGTTTTTTGTTATCACCAAATAATGGAATATCTTTTTCGTCCATCTTTTCAAACAGACGTGCTTTTTCTTCATCGGTTAACGTAACAGCCAGTTCGCCAGCGATTTTCCATAAGAAGCCCGGTTCACGATGTTTCCCCCCGCGTCCATGGCGATTTAGAACATCGTTTAAACTTTTTGTGGATGACTTGCTGAGACCTAAGTCTGAAGACAATTCAGACGAAAAGCCTTGAAGTTCCTGACTATCCAAATCAACAGCATTATCCAGCAATGGATTATCACATCCAATGGCCAAAAATAAGAATGTTGAGATTGGTAAGATTAATTTTTTCACTTTGTTGTTCCCTTTTTTTGTTTGATTGAAATGTTTCATTTGCTCTATTAGATGCAGGATTCATTCAAAAGTTAAAAAAAATGGTTAATTTGGTTTTGCGCTAACCTCTTTTGATAAATGAACCTCTTTCCCATCCCATACGGCCACTCGGTAGTAATAAATTTTAGAATTATCGAGTCCTGTGTGAATATATGGAGATTGAATATCCCAAATTGCATTATCCTTGGAAGTATTTTCTAATGTAATACCTTGCTGATTACTCCAGTATATTCCATGCACCAGATTACTACCCACCGCGGGAGTCCATGAGATGGTGATTTGTCCATTTCCTGCAGTTGCTATAACATTTGTCGGGAAATTACCTAACGATATAGATGTTGTATCCGCGGGAACATTTGGATCGGGAGAAGCACTTACTTCAGGTGATAGTATCGAAGCATTCCCTTCGGCATCCTCCACTTCTAAACGGTAGTAGTACGTTGAACCATTGGTTAAGTTATCATCTACATAAAAATTGATTTGGTCCTTTGTCATACTTAATCTGATATCAGGCACTACATTTGAATTTTTAGCAATACCTGCGGTATTATTCCAATATAAATTATATTTAGTAAAGAGAGGATTTGGTTCAAATGCCAATACATTTTGTTCATCTTGAGCAAAAATAGAAATATTTGGTGGTGTTAATAAAATAGCAGATGAAAAAGCCACGGCTCGAAAGTTACCTATTGTACCCTTACCAAAATTTGACACTGGATTATATGGAGTTTGAGAAGTTACACTTACAAGACCTCTTACAATTTTTTCGTACATATTGTAATAATCATATGTGATTTTATCGATTTCTGCTGTACGGTGCCGTATATGCTGATTTGGCAATGGATTTAATGTTACTGTAAATAATTTTAATCCTTCATTTGCATTTACAACACGATTATCATCTATTGCCCAGTCTTGTCTCACATAGTGGACCCCATCCGCCCACCATTGAAAAAGGTATCTATTTCGGGTTGCAGAAGGATCATTGATGATCCATTCATCTGAATATCCGCTTCCACCAACCTTTTCACTAGATCCTTTGGATCCTGAATTGTCATACACCCATGCACCCTGGTAGCCTGGGGGTGAGAACATGGTTGATTTAGCAGTATAGTTCTCAGATCCTAAAGTAATAGTCATTGTATAGGTTTCGCTCACTTTTCCTTTGATCTCACTTCCAAAATAAACACCATCCCATCCATAGACAAGTTCATCGCTTTTGCCATTACTGGTGCTTATGGATACAGATGCATTTTTTTCATAATGAATAGGCGTTTTAATGGATGCATCTATATCTTCTGAATAACTGATCTGGACCCATGCTATTTCATTTTCCTCTATTTCACCATTAATGACCAGGATCTGCTCCACGTCTTCCACTCCTATATCCATAGGAACAGTTACTTCATTAAATCCATCACAAGAAAATAGTGCAAATAATGAGAATAGAAATAAACTATTAACAATTTTCATAGTCTAAAACTCCACATTAATATTTATACTGGGCATAAAACCATACGTACTTTGACCAATCTGTTCAAACAATCTGTTTTGTCCCTGATTAAAATTGATTGTATGGATATTTCGTCTATCATATACATTATATAAAGCCACATCAATAGTAGTTTTAAGATCCTTTGTCCATCTGATTAAAAAATTTGGAGAATATTTGATACCAAGATCGAGTCGGTGATAATCCGGTAAACGATACTTATTCCTACCCTCCCAATATGGAAATGGGATACCACTGATATGATAATATCCTTCTGGCAGAGTTACCGGTCGACCAGTTGAATACAAAAAAGTACTAGAAATGGATAAATCTTTAGTGATTTGAAAATTAGAAAGCATAGTAAGGCTATGCGTTTTGTCAAAACGATAGGGATACCACCGTCCTTGGTTTATTACATCAATCTGATAATCACTCTTTCCATAATTATAACTTAACCGCCCATTAAACCGTCCAGACGGTTTTTCAATGGACATCTCAAAACCATACGCCAAGCCTTTACCTCTGGCTACATACGCTTCTAGGTTATCCACCAGATAATTATGCAGGCCATCTTCAAAATCGGCAGCACCATTTAAGATCTTATAGTAAGTTTCTGCAGAGAACTTAATCTCATTATTATTAAAATTATGAAAATAGCCCATTGCAAACTGATCTGTCAGCATGGGTTTGATATTCTTTGTTGTCGGCATCCAAATATCATACCATTCAATTTCCGCACCTAAAGACATCAGCCTTAAGTATTGTGCATTTCGATTGTAAGAAAGCTTCAAAGAGTTTTGGCCTGATAGTAGATAGGTTATAGCAAGCCTCGGCTCTAAACTACTATAGAAAGACATAACATCTGTTTTCTCTGGAAAAAATTCTGCTTCGATCGGCTCATTGGTTATATCATCATAAGTGAATCGATCCCCTGGACCTAACTGATGATACAATGAGTAACGCAATCCATAATAAGCTGATAGTCTGTCATTTATTTTTTGATCATTTTCTATATAGAAAGCACTTTCAAGACCCTGCATCCCAGGCATGAATTTCCCTCCATCCTCTTGTGTCTCATCTTCTAATGATCCGTGGTTATAGTCTTGATATTCAGACATCAACCCAAATCGCACCTCATTATTTGGATTTGGAAAATATGAGAATTCCTGTTTGAAACTTTGTGTGCTTACTCCAGAGTGAAAATGATAAAGCCCTGATATATTAGCTGTGTAATATCGGCTATAGATCAGTGAAGTGTTTGATAGCCATTTCGTTGCAAAACGGTTTTCCCAGCGAAGCAATGCTGCCCGATTGCCCCATTCCGTAAGTCCGACTGTCATGGCACTGTCCTGACCTACATAGAAAGAAAAATTTAGATTTTGCTTGTCATTAATATGATAAATGACCTTCCCATTGATATCAAACCAACTCTCATTGGGAGCAAAAAAACGAAAATCACTGCCACTATCGCTTTTACCTTTGCCACCACTACTTTTGCCTCCACCACCTTTATCACTATTGAGACGTCCACCCGTCGTACTTCCTTCATTAATGATATCATAGAGACTACCACCGCTGAGCCTTGTAGACCTCCCAGATAGAAATAATGAAAATTTCTCCTTGATAATTGGCGCCTCTAAAGAAAATTTTGATGTGATTAGACCAGCGCTTATACTGCCTCGATATATATCTCTATTACCATCTCTCATTTGTACGTCTAATACGGAAGCTCCACGGCCACCAAATCGAGCAGGAACCCCACCTTTATATATAGTTAATCCCTTAACTGCATCAGAATTAAATACTGAGTACAAACCTTGCATATGTGAAGAGTAATAGATCGGCATACCATCCATTAGGATGAGGTTTTGATCAATCCCACTTCCCCGAACAATATACCCGCTGCGCCCTTCTGCGATACTGGTAATGCCCGGCAAGAGTTGGATCGTTTTCATAATGTCAGTCTCACCCATCACTACTGGGATCTGTTCAACCTGACGAATACTAAGCCTTTCAACGCTAATCTCCGTTGATTTTACATTATGATCAGGTGCAATACCGGAGAC
>Ga0209402_10002054_pt1 | contig 20840 bp, 12 predicted proteins | sample ArcticOcean_MG_C_3_FD_187437 | JGI IMG/M metagenome (GOLD analysis project Ga0209402, IMG submission 187437) | Marine microbial communities from western Arctic Ocean - ArcticOcean_MG_CB8_126 (SPAdes) (version 2) | ecosystem: Environmental > Aquatic > Marine > Oceanic | place: Arctic Ocean... | reverse complement strand
TCGCCGCTGAGTGCGTCCACCGCAATCGCTCTGTAATATCCGCTTGCTCCAACACGCCAGAACTGGGCGTCAGATTCAACTTGAATATCAATCGTGGCCCTACCCTCACCGTCGGTCTCACCGCTCCACTTGTATTGAATCTCCCGGCCGGAAACCGACCTTCCGATCTTCAGAATCAGTCCCGGCACCGAAACACCCGCTCGTGTAATCGCTGCAGCCACCACAGCTTGATGTTTTGTCAGCACACCTCGCTGAACTTCCAGGTGAAAACTCACGCGCTGTGGCTCTCCTGTCTGTACGTCGGTAGCCGTCACCTCCAGCTCCGCCTGGCCGACCTGATTCCCGATCACGGTCAGCGTCGACCCGTCCACCGAGGCAATCGCGATCTCCGCACCCACAACAGCAGTCCACACGATCCGCTCCGAAGGTCCGGAAACCAGCGCCTCACTCAGGTCCAGCGATAGCCGATCCCCTCTTGCCAGGACAATCTCCGTCCCCAGTCTGTCAAGATCCAGAACCGGCGTGTCGGGATCGGGCAGAACGGTCACCTCCATCGAGGTCATCCGCGCGAAATTATAGACCGCCCCCGGGTCACTCACGATGAAGTATCCAGTTTCCGCACCCGTAGGTGAAATCACGTCGATCAGAATCGGAGTCACGCCCACCGAAGGCGCCCCGATCACCCGAGCCTTGAACCGTGCCACCACACCGTTCCCGACTGCGACACGTTGGGGAATCCCCTGAAAATTCGCAATGAGTTCGGAATAGTGGAGCTGGAAAAGCGGGATCTGATTTGCGTCGCTATCACCCACCAAATCTCCTTGCGTGTCATTCACCTCCACCTGACCGCTGAGGAACCCGCCCGCCAGAAAGGGCCGGATGATATCACCACGCGGGTTCGCACGAACCACCTGGAGATACGCATCATCGAGACTCAGGATCACCTCCACCTGGGTCACGCTCGCTCCCCTGGCCTCCATAAACAGCTCGACCTCGAGGGTATCGCCCACAGTGACCGTCGGCGTTGAACGCCCTTTGCTCCTTTCTCGCAAGATGAGATGAGCCACGCCCGCCTTCCCCGGAGCGAATTTGTGGGCGCGTGACCGATCTCCTGCCCCGTCCGATCCGTAGATTCGGGAGAACAGAACGAAATCTTTGTCATCGACCCGATCATCCCCATTCAAATCACACAGGGCGGACCCGGACTGAATCCCTTTGGACATCAACAGGAAGTCCGCGAAGTCCACATTCCCACTTCCGTTCAAATCTCCGGGCACACCGGAATCACCTGCGATCGCAGGATAGGTAATCAGCGACAAGCCAACGACAAGGGCCAGTAAAGGTTTCACCACAATTGCCTCCTCAAGCGTTCAGTACGTTTCCCCGAGAGGAAAAGCCACAAAAGATTACTGAAGGAGATCTTCGAAATCGTCACTGTCATTCTTCTCCACCACATACCCCACCTGTTTGTCCACCACGTTCAGGAGTCGCTCACCCGCACAGAATCTTCGCACATTTTCCACGATCAACGTATATCTGCGGGGCTCGATCTCATTAGAAAACGCAGCTGTGTGAGGCGTAATAATCACATTTTCCATTCCCCAGAGCGGATGACTCGCCGGGAGCGGTTCCTCTTCAAAAACGTCCAGCGCGGCCCCGGCCAGATCTCCCGCTTCCAGCGCTTGTGTCAGCGCGTTCAGATCCAGCACTTTTCCGCGCCCGATATTGATCACGATCGCGGTCTTTTTCATAGCCTTCAGGGCGTCCGCGTCGATCAAATGATCCGTCTCACTCGTGTGAGGCACACAGATCGTCAGGTAGTCCACCTGGGCCAACATCTCCTTCAACTGACTCGGTTGATAGATACGCTCTACGAAATCAGGGTTGTCCTTGGGCGCCGGATCCACGGCCAGCACACGCATTCCAAAGGCGCTTCCCCGGCTGGCAACCGCCAGACCAATCCCACCCAGCCCCAGCACACCAAGCGTCTTCCCGGCCACGTGGATCACGTCTACGTTGTGCTTGTCCCACTTTCTCTCCAACTGCCTTCGGATATAGATCTGCATTCCTCTGGACAGCGAAAGCAAAAATGCGAACACGTGCTCCGCGATCACGTCACTGTAGATCCCGCGCATATTGGTAACCTGCGCCTCGTGTGCGTTTAGTTCCGGGAAAAAGTAATTGTCCAGCCCGGCGCTCGTGGCCTGAATCCACCTTAGCTGACCCGCAGCCGCGAGCAGCTCGGGTGTCACCTTGCCAAAATACGCATCCGCGTCCACAATCTCTTTCAGCGCCTCTGCATCATCTTTTACTTCGCACACCTCGAGATCCAGAGCCCTCACCTTGTCCATCCATTCTTCCGGCATCTTCGATAGAAACACCATCTTTGTAGACATATTGGATTACTCCTCCCGCACCTTGTAGCTTCCGCGCTTCGCCGCTTCGATTCTGCCCCACAGCCGCTCAGGATCGTGAGGCCAAACCATCAGCCAGTTTTCGGACGCCGCCCGTTTGAGCACTTCCTGTCGAACCCGAAACGTATCCCGGGGATAAAGATCGAACGCCATAATATAGACCGGGTGCATATGATGAGCGGTCGGCACCAGGTCGCCCACGAAGCAAACCGTCTCCCTACCCGACCGCACCAGCACCGACTGATGGGCCGCCGTGTGCCCCGGGGTGAGAAACACCTCCACGCCGGGCGACACCTCCACGTCTCCTTCTACCAGATCCAGCACACCCGCTCGCTCCAGCGGAAGCAGATCTGTCTCGGCGTGATACCCACGCACGCTCTGCCGGTCTGCGCCCAGGGCGTCTTCCCACTCCTGTCTCTGCGCGGTATATCTCGCCGAGGGAAACGCGGGTGAATATCCCTCACCGTCCGCCACCGTCGCGCCACCCGCGTGATCCATATGAAGATGTGTCAGAATCACCCGGTCGATCTCTTCCAGCTCTGTACCGATCTCCCGCAACGAATTCACCACACGCTCTGAGGGATCGGCCGCAAAGATCTCCTGATACGCCTCTGGGAGTTTCGCCGCGCCAATACCGGTCTCGACCAGGATCGTCGCCTCAGGCGATTTGATCAGCAAACAGGTCAACCCCAACTGAATTCGGTTATCGGAGTCGGGAGGCAAAAGTTCCGACCAGATTGTCTTCGGCACCACGCCGAACATCGCCCCGCCGTCCAGCCTGGACGTTCCGGCGCTGAAAGCCGTCACCTCGAACTCGCCCACTCGCCTGCGTTCAAACACGCCGGGTGACCTCCACAATTCCCTCCGCAGGATTCATCCGAACGAAATCGCCTTGCTGGATCGCCTCCAGGGGATCGGGTGTCAGCTCGTGCATCAAAGCCACGTCTGCTAGAGCGGCGCCCTGAACCATCACCGGATTCGTCCTGCAGAAAATGAACCCCGCCGGACACGTCCCACGCTCAACCATATCCAGCATCATCCACGACGTGGCCACCCCACCCTTGGCCGTTCGGAACACCACGACCTTCCCCACAATCGACTGCCCGTAGAGCTCGTGTGACCGCCTGCTGATCACACCTTTATACCGATCGTAGTCGTATCTCGCGCTGAAACCCTCGTGCGATACCAGCGCCTCCCCTTCCGCAACCGGCCCCACGCCGGGGTGTCCTCTAAGTGTGAGTGTCTCAGCCATCGAAATATCCTATTTCACCTTCCCGCTCACGGCCGCCGCTACACAAGCCTCTGTGGATCTGAAAATCGGATTATACCCGTATCCCGAAATAATATTGGCCAGCTTCGCCGAATCCGTCACCAGCGTCCGGTAATTAAAGCGCTCCTGGAGATATCGCGCCGTCATAATATAGAAGCAAACTCCCGTCAGAATCCTGCCGCCAGCCGCACACACGACTTCTGTATATCCCGCCTGATCCGCCACCGCCTTCACCTGGGCGTTTGTCGTCAGAAACAGCTTGGTGTCTTTGCAAACCTGTTTCCCGCGAAGCAGATCCACCACCTTCCGCAGTTCGAAAAGTGAAAGCTGAGGGGTACCGCACACCACCAGATCGGCCTCCTCCTTCTCCGGCACGAACGAATCGTACGTCTCCTGAATCGTCCCGGGGCGGATCACGATCGTCTCGTCCGGCGCGTTGCCACCGTAGGCCTCTTCTGCGGTCCTCGCCTCGGGCGTCACCCCAACCAGATGAAACATCGCCAGCGAACCATAACTCGCAAGCGACGCCCCCAAATGTTTCAGATCATCGATCGCAGGCTGTCTCTCCTCGCACCCCTCGAAAACCGGCACGCGCCAGTAATCGTCCACCTTTCTCCCCACCACACAGCCCAAAGCGCCCCAATCACTCGTCGACACCGGCTGATCCTTCACCACCACGCGAACGGAACCGCGCCGCTTCTCGGGAAGGTGAAATCCGTATCGTGGAACCCGCCCAGTCAAACCCGCGCACACCGCCGCCGGACCCGCCTCGAAATTCGACCGGGCGCCCGCAACGGAATTCGCAAAAATCACCGTCCCTGTGTCACCCCACCCCAGGTGCTCACCAAATCGCGGCTGATCCACCGTTTGATAATTGATACACGTGTGACACGGCAGTGCGCCCATCTTCGTCAGCGCCTCCACAATCCTGCGCTCCTTCAGAACCGTCTCCTCCTCCTGCCCCATCTCCTTCCACATCTCAAAATCCACGCTCCGCGGATTCATCGTAACCGGCACGCGAAACGTCCCACCCTTACGCGCCAAACCCTCCAGAAACCCCAGACCGGGATCAGCAATCGCCTCGATATCCGCCATCACGTGCACGGATCGCACGGCCACAAAATCATCCGCGCCAAAGAAATCGCCCACACGGATCTGCTGCTCGATCGCCTTGCGCGCGCCCTCACCAAGGTCACCAGCCAACATCCCCTGCTCTTCACCACTCAAATTCATCGCACCCTCACCTCGCCGAAATTGAAATCACGAGTAAGGATGCAACCACGCTCCCCGAATGTCAAAACAAAACGCGCCGCGCGATCGTTGGCATCTTCTATCATTTTGGAATAAGCCCCTCACCAAATCCAAACAACCTGCTCCGGGTACTTTCCGCACCAAACCCAAACGCCAGCTGGCTCTCCAGGGTGTGTCCAGTAATTTGTGTAACCGATGACACGGATTATCTGAGCGGAACTCGATCTTCAAACATAATGGAGAACCTATTGATGGCTGCATTCCAGTCGTTCAGTGGCCGAGTCCATCGTTTGGAGATGTTTCGGATGGCCAGGTACAAAAGCTTTATTGCTGCCTGGTCGCTGGGGAACGCGCCCCTATTTTTGGTGACTTTTCTAAGTGATGCATTCATTGATTCGATGGCGTTTGTCGTGTAAATCACCTTCCGGATCTCGGGTGGATAGGCGAAGAACGGGGTGATGTGCTCCCAATGTTTGCGCCAGGACCGACTGATCATCGAGTAGGTGTCGTCCCACTTTGTAGAGAATTTTTCCAGTTGGTTTCCAGCTTTGCGAAGCGTTGTGGATTGGTAGATCGCCTTTAGATCACGGGCGACTTCTTTCCGATTCTTCCAGGAAACGTAGTTCAAACTGTTCCGAACCATATGGACGATGCACAGTTGAACATCTGTTCTGGGGAAAACCGCTTCGATCGCTTCTGGGAAGCCCTTGAGCCCATCCACACAGGCCAGGAAGATGTCGCTGACGCCACGGTTTTGCAGTTCTGTCAGAACCGACATCCAGAACTTCGCGCCTTCGTTCTGGGCTGTCCAGAGCCCCAGGAGTTCTTTGTTTCCGGATAGATTGACACCTAGCGCGAGATACACGGCTTTGTTCGTGATACTTCCATCGTCTCGAATCTTAACTCGGATTGCATCCAGGTAGACGATTGGATAGATGCCGTCTAAGGGCCTGGATTGCCAGGCTTCCACCTCGTCGAGCACATCATCGGTTACGCTGGAGAGTAACGATGGGGAGACGTCGACACCGTAGAGCTCCTTCAAGTGCTCCTGGATCGCTCGAGTCGTCATGCCCCGGGAATATAGTGAGATAATTGTGTCATCGAACCCGTCGAACCGTCTCTGTCGCTTTTTGACGATCTGAGGCTCGAACTCACCGTTGCGATCCCGAGGCACTTCAATCGGGATCTCGCCACGATCCGTCTTCAGCGTCTTCGGAGACTTGCCGTTGCGTGAGTTGCCACTGCGCTTGCCGTCAGGATCGTGCTTCTCGTATCCCAGGTGCTCGGACATCTCACTTTCGAGCATCCGTTCCACTAAACCAGCCGTCAGCTGCTTGAGCAGACCTTTCTCACCCAACAGATCATCAGGACTGTCGCAGTTCTTGATCAACTCATCAAGGAGACGATCGACTTCGGCTTTCCTGGTCATAGTACCTCCTGTGTTTCCTAACTATAGGTCTATCACCAGTTACACAGTTAATCTTACACACTCCTTCAGGGCACTAATGCAGGAGCAAATCAACATCAGAGGATAAAAGGGGAGAATTTCTTAATTATGTATAGGTGGACGCTTGTCGTGTTGTCAACCCTTGTTCTGGCGGTCAACTCACCCGCCTATTCCCAAATCGACAGTACCGCGAACGACTCGGCTCCAGATCTCCCGACATTGGGGGAGGGTTCAAGCGAGCCATCGGATACGCTCGCGATCACCATATTCTACAGCAACGATCTGAATGGTCAGCTTTTCTCGCACGGAGATACCGAGGAGCTTTCAGGCGGTATGGCTTCGAGAATCCATTTGATCCAGGCGGCTATGAGCGCCGGCCCGATCGTGGTTCTGGATGGAGGAGATGCACTGGGCCCATCCACACTGTCTACCTGGGACAAGGGCAAGAGCATGGTGTCGTTGATGAATCTGGCAGGTTATGCCGCAATGACTCCCGGAAATCACGAATTCGATTTTGGTCTTGATCACCTGTCACGTCGGAAATCGGAGGCCGGATTTCCATTTCTTGCAGCGAATCTATCAGGCAAGGGTGGGGCAGAAACCCCGTTCGAGAAGTATGTGGTGCTCGATCGCGCAGGGATCAAGATTGGTGTTGTGGGTCTCGTGTCTCCAAAAGTGGGCGGTCAGACAAATCCGAAACTGGTTGCCAATTTGACGTTTGGAAACCCGGCAGAAGTCGCGAGACGGATGGTGTCCGAATTGACCGACCTTGGCGTCCACTACATCATCGCGCTGGTACATATGGGAGAGGAGGAGACACTTTCCCTGGCCAGGGAGGTTGACGGGATCGACCTGGTTGTTGCGGGAGGTTTCCGGGGGCTGGACCGGGCACCCCAGGTACGGGCTCTATCGCGTCTCGTAAATGGTGTGGAGGTCGTGACGTCGCCCAGTTACGGAGCGTATCTGGGGAAGGTTCTGGTGCGGTTCGCAGGCAACGTGTCCACTGGATATCATGAAATCGACACGAGCTCGAGGCTGATTCCCATTACCCGCGAGATTCCGGAACATCTGAAAGCTGCATCCCTCATATTAGAATTGGAATCGGCGTACGCAGGCGCCTCGGGTGAGGCGTTGGGAAGGATCGAGGGCGAGTCACTGGACGATCAAGCGCGGCTGGTCGCCAACCTGATCCGGTCTCACACTAAGATGGAAGTGGGGATCGTAAGTCGCGGAAGCTTCCGCGAAGTATCAGCAGACTCGCAAATGTATGTACGGGATGTCGATCGTTTCGTGCGGTATGACGACAGTCTGGTCAAGCTGACGCTTACGGGAAAGCAGCTCAGAAAAATCGTGTCGCGAAGCAAGGATGCAGGACCCGGTGAGGCCGGCCTCCTGTTTGCCGGGGTGGATGCCGATGCAATGTGGGTGAACCAGAGGCCTGTTCGGGACGGTGAACTCTATCAGGTGGCGACCGTAGAATATCTGGCAGTGGGCGGCGGCGGCTATGCCGAGTTCACCTCCGGGGAGAATAAGATCAACACCGGGATTTCGCTTCGTTCTCTGCTCTCGGCATGGTTGAAGGCCGGATCTCTTTCGGCAGGAGACTTTGTCGCTCTCGATCGCCAGCGTGTGTGGCGTTCCGGGTGGTCATTGGAGGGCGCGTTCAGGAGAAATTATATCAATAACACCACGGCGCTCTACAGGAGCCAGAAAGAGCGCGTATCCTTTCTGAGTGGTGAGACGAGTATTGCGTGGAATAGCGCAACCCGTTATTTCCTGAGTTATGAGGCAGGACCCAATGTGGTGCTTTTCGAGAATACAACTGATTTTGGCCAATTGGGAGAGTCTTTTGGTGACCTCGAAACATCGACGGATCGACTGGACGGCGATGTTACCTATCGCCGTCGGGCGAAAGAACTCAAAGTGGATCCCTTTGTTTCGACGGGAATCAGTACAGCGTTCAGCGCAAATGGTGGATCTCGGCCATTTTTGTGGCGGAGCAGTGTGGGATTCCAGAAGCGACTCTACCGGCGGGTGGTGGTCCGGTTTGCCGGGCGAGGTCAGCGAAATTACACCGCGAAGGAGACTGACTATGGCGCCGAAATATCTCTGGATTATCGGCGTCGGTTGCCACAGGGGGGACGTTTCAGATCGAATACTAAGAGTTTTTTCGGATTTACCGATCGGAAAGTGATTTCCGTAGAGAATTACAATACATTCAGCTTCCCACTTGTGGGCAAGCTCAGTCTTACTGTGCGCCAGAACAATTTCCTCTATCGTGTGGACAAGATTCAGAATGTCCCAGTCAAGGGATCGGCTGTTCGGATGGATTTGACTGTTGGATTTGCGTACGGGTTGGATTGGAAATGGCTATAAAGGCGAGAAGCGAGAGGCGAGAGGCGAGAAGCGTCCGGGGTACGGAGTCCGGGGTACGGAACGGCTGCGATTTCCTGCGTGATCAGGAATAGAGGACCAAGTACCCAGGGTGGTGAGCCCTGGGCAGCAAGTCAGAAATGTGCGAGCAGCGGACGGGCGACCATCAGGTCGCCCTATTTTTGTCTCCAGATTTCCCAGACGAGGTGGGAGAGTTCGGGGGCAACGAGTTTTTCCATGGCGAGACGAACAGCACCGGATGATCCGGGCATGCAGAAGATCATGGTGTCGTTATACACGCCGGCCACCGCACGTGAGAGCATACCGCCCGATCCGATTTCTTCCCAGCTCAGGTAGCGAAACAATTCCCCGAACCCATCGATTTTCTTTTCGAGCAGACACACAACGGCTTCGTATGTGGTGTCGCGAGCTGCTATTCCAGTTCCTCCATTCGTGAGGATGGCCTGGCAGGTGCCCTGGTTTGCGATCTCCATGATGAGTTCGCGGATTTGTTCTGCATCATCCGGGACGACCTGGTAGAACCCTACTTCGTGTCCGGTGTCCGCGAGGATTTCCTTGATGATGGCGCCGCTCTTGTCTTCAGCTTGCGTGCGGGTGTCGCTGATGGTGAGGATCGCGCAGGTGACCGCGTCGGTGGCTTGTTCTTTGTGGTCTTCGTAAGGCATTTTGGGGTCTCCTTATAATTCCGATATGTGGTTGGTGGGTTTGTGGATTTAGGTTAGCGCGTGAGATATGGGATGGCAAGGGATTTGGGTTTGGGGTTTGGGGTTTGGATCAAGGGGTTGCGTGTCCAGGCGTTTGGACCAGGGGTCCAAGGACCCCTGGCTAAGATGCAGTGCCCCTTCAGGGCAAGAGGGCAAGAGCAAGGCCAGATCCCTCCAGGGGTGGTTGTGAGGGTTCAGGTCAAAGGCTCGGACCAGAGGTTCGGACCAGGGGTTCAAGAACCCCTGGCTAAGATGCAGTGCCCCTTCAGGGCACAAGATCAAATCAGAAACAGAACAATTAGTGGTTATGCGTGTGTGTGCCGTGGTCGAGTCCGGCGACCATTCGAGCGGGTCCGAGGCGTAGCAAAGACAGGATGAACAGGATGCCAAGGAGGATGGCGCTCCAGTATTGTAATGGGCTCAGGACGTTTGATGAGGAAAGGGTCGGCGCCCAGCCCCCGGTATTTACGAGCCATCCAGTCAATGCGGAGACGGCAAGGATGACTGCGAGAAATCTCTTATTGCCCTGCGCGCCGAGTGCCGCTTTCAGTGTACGAGACGTTGTGGATGTGAGCATGGCGCCTGCAAAGATCAGGGAGATGGCTGCGCCAGGGGATCCTCCTTTTGCCACGAGCGCGGCCGCGATCGGCAGGCTTGCGAAGGCAGGAAGAGATACCAGGGCACCGGTAATCGTCAATGCGGCGATCTGTATGGCTTCGGGAATTGCTTTAAGCCACTGCGAGGATAGGTACACCGAAAGCAGGGCTCCGACGAGAAGTCCGATTAGAATCCACGCGGCAGAACGGTCTACAGCGGTTTCGATCGCATATCGTGCAGATTCCGAGGGGTGATGATTAAGTTCCCGGGCAGGCGTAAAGTTGGGAAGGATCTGAAGCCTTGCCATTGAGAATATCAGAAGAGCGGCCGCGGCAAGGGTCACAATGAAGAGCACGATTGAAAGGAACAGGCCTATCGTAGAAATGGCAATAAACAAGACCGGAAGATAGAATACCGGTGCCAGAACCAGAATGGCTATCAAACTGGATACGGAGACTCCGGCAGGGACGGAAAGTTCAGGTTTCCAGTTGAGGAGTATCGTGTGCAGGTTCCATTTTCCGGGAGCTGCAATCATCCTGGAGAAGATTTCTACTGCAAGGTAGCCCAGGAGCAGCCAGGGTGCGGATCTGGACCAGTAAGCCAGGAAGTTAACGGCGACTCCAGTTCGTGGTTCGGCAGCGTGGCCAGAAAGCGGGACTAGCAGCAGCACAAAGACCCCGAGGACTGCACCAATGCCACTCCAGTCGAAGGGGCCAACCCGGCCGGAACCTGCAGCGACCTCCGGGGAGACCGCTTCCATTAAACTACGATGGAGGACGACGTGGACCAGACTGCCGGCAACAAAGGCCTGGAAGAGTGCAACGGATATGTTATCCAAATGTGCTAATGTCGCTTCTCCGGCGCCATATCCGATGATTGTACCCATACAGATCGCAAACAGGGAAACCGTTGCGACGAGCGTTCCGGCACTTCTGCGAACGAGCCACCAGACCGTGAGGCCGACAGGCAGGCGATGCAGAACTACGCCCATACCCAGCGCGGGAGAGGCCGAGGCGCTTTGTCCACCGGCCAGTGCCGCTCCGTCCAGGAGGGTATGGAAAAATAGTCCGGCCATGGCCAGCGTGGCCACCGTTCCGTGAATACGATCTTCGCTTCCCCGGGTCAATTTCTCGAGCAGCTGGGGGCCAACGAGTCCGATAAAAGCGGCGGGGAGGCACCGCCACCCCGCTATTTCCGCGGCTTCGGGAAGGATATGACCCAAGACCAGACCCAGGATGGTGGCGGTTACAAATCCCTCCAGGAGCAAAACAATGGAGAGTTTTCTGGATGCAAACCGGTCCAGAAATGGTCCAAGGGCGAGGCCAAGGAGGCTAAGGATGAGGAGAATCATGGGAGTGAATATAGGTTGTTTGGGATGTGAAGGCAAAAGAGCGTGTGACGAGTTTCGAGATCGTGGAGTGGGTGGTCAGGGTAAGGGGGTCAGGTCCAGGGGTCCAAGGACCCCTGGCTAAGATGCGGTGCCCCTTCAGGGCATGAAGGCGGGAGGCGGAGAGTCAAGAAACTATCCCATCGTTGAGTGAGTGTCCAGAAGGTGACCAAGGGTTCAAGTCCAGGTGGTCAGGTCCAGGGGTCCAAGGACCCCTGGCTAAGGTACGGTGCCCCTTCAGGGCACGAAGGCGAGAAAAATTGAAAATTCGCTCAAGAGTGTGGATTGTATGCCGATATAGTATGAACAGGGTAGTCTCATCCAAGAAAGCGGGTTATTCGTGCAAGTCCATTCTTCAAATTCTCAGTACTTCGCTCCTTACATTCCGATTTCCTCGAATGAGGGTGCCGATTTTCCTCATGAGCGTGAGGGGATTCAGGATGCAACGTCGGGGGATGAGGATGGGGTTGCGCTGCTTGGATCGGAGAAGTCTCTGGGTGTTGCGGAGGGTTTACCCGGAGAAGATGGGAAACAGGATGATCCGGTGAGTCTCCTGCCATCGAAGCGGTCCATTCTGCCGGCGCTTGCCCGGGAAGGAAGCAAGACGGGAGTTATAATTGAACCGCCTGTGGATTCCGAGATCGAGGGGATCGGCGGTAGTGAGCAAGTTGAGGCTTTGTCGGATGCGGAAGCAGGAGGCCACGAAGCTGGGGCTGCGGAGCAAGGCTCTACTCAGGAGCTCAGTGAAGAAGAGCAAGAGGCAGTCGAGCGGTTGCAGAAACGGGACCGAGAGGTGAGAACCCACGAGCAGGCTCACGTGGCTGCAGGCGGGCAATATGTAAGAGGTGGGGTTCAGTATGACTACGCCAACGGACCTGATGGCAGGCGATATGCCGTGGGAGGGGAAGTGTCGATCGACACTTCGCCGGTGTCCGGTGATCCGGATGCGACGATCAGGAAAGCCCAGGCTATTCGACGTGCAGCCCTGGCTCCCGCCGAGCCCTCCGGACAGGACAGGAGAGCAGCAGCCTCGGCCGGGCAGATGGAAGCGAAAGCAAGGCAAGAACAGGTGAAGGCACAGATGGAGGGGGAAGACTCGGAGTCTGAAATTGAGCCGGCCGCCGCCGAAGAAATGGAAGGGTTGATGGCTGCTGCGGATCCTGATGCCGCGATCACTCTTGATCTGCCCGAAGTGGAAAGACCAGAGATGGGTTTCAACGCCCGACCTGAACTGAAGCCACTTGATCCTGAAGCGGCCAGAGAAGGTGGTGTTTTGGACGGCGGAATCGAGGTTGGGCGAGACCAGGCAGATGAGGCAAATGCGTTAGAAGATCGAGTTGTCGGCGCTATCGAAGGTGCTGAGACCGGAGAACGCATCGAACGAGTCGAAGTGGTCAGGGTGGAGGGCACTTCAAGACCAGAGCGCTCAAAGAATACCTCGTTCGCGCCGTCGGTTTCCAAGTTGGACTATGAAAAGACTACACCAGGGCAACTGTTCGATGTATACAGGTGAGTAGATCGGTTGCTTCCACATGATGGTTAGAATGCGAGCCCGACACCGGTTGTCGGGTGTTTTTTTTATTCCGGGGCAGTCAGTGAAAGTCAGAGTTTCCTGGTATTCAGGAATTCCAGAATCTATATTCAGTTTCGAAGCAACCCACAAGTCAGATCTAAAATGAGAGACGGTCTATTCTCTATTTTATTCCCGTGATATAGGCGCAAATAATCCAAATTGTATCCCCGACATCTTTGGATTCCCGAGAATATGCTCCAGCCAATCGGCAGGTGAATCGTTCACGAGCTAACCCAGTTCAGAGGCTCTTAGTCTGTTATGATTACAAAAGTAGTTATACCCGCAGCAGGAAAAGGTACACGCATGCTCGATCTTGCTAAAGATCGGCCAAAGCACCTGATCGATGTTCTGGACAAGCCTTTTCTATACTATGTATTGAAGAATCTCCAAGAGGCTGCATTTCAGTAGATGATCCTCGTAGTTGGGCACCACGCGGAACTGATGGTTGAGTTTGTAGAGAATGATGGAAGTGAATTTCCCATTACACTGGTAAATCAGTTTGAGGAAATGGGTAATGAGAAGTATGGGACTGCCATTCCAATACTTGCCGTCCGAGAGTATGTAGGCAATGAAGAATTCGTGTGTATCTGGGGAGACAACCTATATGGTCCACGGGATTTAGGCGCCATGCGAGAACTGAACGCAGGCCAAACTTTCATCAGTTTGCTGTATTGCGACGCTCCGGAGAAGTATGCCGTACCTATTATGGAGGGGGATGTCGTCAAGCAAATCGTAGAGAAACCAAAGACATTTATTTCAAACTGGGCATCTATTGGGTGCTACAAGTTCACACCTGAGATCTTTCAAGAATGTGAGAAAGTATCTCTCTCCGAACGCGGGGAGTATGAGCTTACTGATGCCATCGCCTCACTTGCAGAGCAAGGAAAAGTCAGAGCTCGAAGAATGGTTGACTACTGGCTAGACTTCGGGAAGCCAGAGGATGTCGAGATTGTTGCCGATCTAATTCGGAGAGGTAAGCTATGGTAACAGAGGACAACCATTCTGGGTAGAGCCTCACCGGTGGAGGCCATCATTGTCGTGGAACTACGAAATCTCCTGCATCTTGGCCTCAACGCGTGTTTTGAGGGGTTCGTCGAAGAGCTCTGAAAGCGGTCTGGCAAGGTGAAAGACTTCGGTCACCTGTCTATTGAGTTTGTGGTCGTCGGGCAGGAGGGCCGCGAGAGCCAGGAAGTATTTGCCCTGCGCCTCGAAGTCCGGTGGCCGCTCGCCGACTGTGTCGGGAAAAGCGAGGTCTGGACCGGTTGACAGCGCCCAGGGTGTTTCGATAAGCTCTGCCACCTCCGCGAAAAAAGGAAGGGCGAACGAATCGAGCCCCCCGTTCTCCAGGACCCTTCGCTCCAGCATCTCCCGAGAGCGAGTGTGTAAGATTAACTGTGTAACTGGTGATAGACCTATAGTTAGGAAACACAGGAGGTACTATGACCAGGAAAGCCGAAGTCGATCGTCTCCTTGATGAGTTGATCAAGAACTGCGACAGTCCTGATGATCTGTTGGGTGAGAAAGGTCTGCTCAAGCAGCTGACGGCTGGTTTAGTGGAACGGATGCTCGAAAGTGAGATGTCCGAGCACCTGGGATACGAGAAGCACGATCCTGACGGCAAGCGCAGTGGCAACTCACGCAACGGCAAGTCTCCGAAGACGCTGAAGACGGATCGTGGCGAGATCCCGATTGAAGTGCCTCGGGATCGCAACGGTGAGTTCGAGCCTCAGATCGTCAAAAAGCGACAGAGACGGTTCGACGGGTTCGATGACACAATTATCTCACTATATTCCCGGGGCATGACGACTCGAGCGATCCAGGAGCACTTGAAGGAGCTCTACGGTGTCGACGTCTCCCCATCGTTACTCTCCAGCGTAACCGATGATGTGCTCGACGAGGTGGAAGCCTGGCAATCCAGGCCCTTAGACGGCATCTATCCAATCGTCTACCTGGATGCAATCCGAGTTAAGATTCGAGACGATGGAAGTATCACGAACAAAGCCGTGTATCTCGCGCTAGGTGTCAATCTATCCGGAAACAAAGAACTCCTGGGGCTCTGGACAGCCCAGAACGAAGGCGCGAAGTTCTGGATGTCGGTTCTGACAGAACTGCAAAACCGTGGCGTCAGCGACATCTTCCTGGCCTGTGTGGATGGGCTCAAGGGCTTCCCAGAAGCGATCGAAGCGGTTTTCCCCAGAACAGATGTTCAACTGTGCATCGTCCATATGGTTCGGAACAGTTTGAACTACGTTTCCTGGAAGAATCGGAAAGAAGTCGCCCGTGATCTAAAGGCGATCTACCAATCCACAACGCTTCGCAAAGCTGGAAACCAACTGGAAAAATTCTCTACAAAGTGGGACGACACCTACTCGATGATCAGTCGGTCCTGGCGCAAACATTGGGAGCACATCACCCCGTTCTTCGCCTATCCACCCGAGATCCGGAAGGTGATTTACACGACAAACGCCATCGAATCAATGAATGCATCACTTAGAAAAGTCACCAAAAATAGGGGCGCGTTCCCCAGCGACCAGGCAGCAATAAAGCTTTTGTACCTGGCCATCCGAAACATCTCCAAACGATGGACTCGGCCACTGAACGACTGGAATGCAGCCATCAATAGGTTCTCCATTATGTTTGAAGATCGAGTTCCGCTCAGATAATCCGTGTCATCGGTTACACAAATTACTGGACACACCCTGGAGAGCCAGCTGGCGTTTGGGTTTGGTGCGGAAAGTACCCGGAGCAGGTTGTTTGGATTTGGTGAGGGGCTTATTCCAAAATGATAGAAGATGCCAACGATCGCGCGGCGCGTTTTGTTTTGACATTCGGGGAGCGTGGTTGCATCCTTACTCGTGATTTCAATTTCGGCGAGGTGAGGGTGCGATGAATTTGAGTGGTGAAGAGCAGGGGATGTTGGCTGGTGACCTTGGTGAGGGCGCGCGCAAGGCGATCGAGCAGCAGATCCGTGTGGGCGATTTCTTTGGCGCGGATGATTTTGTGGCCGTGCGATCCGTGCACGTGATGGCGGATATCGAGGCGATTGCTGATCCCGGTCTGGGGTTTCTGGAGGGTTTGGCGCGTAAGGGTGGGACGTTTCGCGTGCCGGTTACGATGAATCCGCGGAGCGTGGATTTTGAGATGTGGAAGGAGATGGGGCAGGAGGAGGAGACGGTTCTGAAGGAGCGCAGGATTGTGGAGGCGCTGACGAAGATGGGCGCACTGCCGTGTCACACGTGTATCAATTATCAAACGGTGGATCAGCCGCGATTTGGTGAGCACCTGGGGTGGGGTGACACAGGGACGGTGATTTTTGCGAATTCCGTTGCGGGCGCCCGGTCGAATTTCGAGGCGGGTCCGGCGGCGGTGTGCGCGGGTTTGACTGGGCGGGTTCCACGATACGGATTTCACCTTCCCGAGAAGCGGCGCGGTTCCGTTCGCGTGGTGGTGAAGGATCAGCCGGTGTCGACGAGTGATTGGGGCGCTTTGGGCTGTGTGGTGGGGAGAAAGGTGGACGATTACTGGCGCGTGCCGGTTTTCGAGGGGTGCGAGGAGAGACAGCCTGCGATCGATGATCTGAAACATTTGGGGGCGTCGCTTGCGAGTTATGGTTCGCTGGCGATGTTTCATCTGGTTGGGGTGACGCCCGAGGCGAGGACCGCAGAAGAGGCCTACGGTGGCAACGCGCCGGACGAGACGATCGTGATCCGCCCCGGGACGATTCAGGAGACGTACGATTCGTTCGTGCCGGAGAAGGAGGAGGCCGATCTGGTGGTGTGCGGTACCCCTCAGCTTTCACTTTTCGAACTGCGGAAGGTGGTGGATCTGCTTCGCGGGAAACAGGTTTGCAAAGACACCAAGCTGTTTCTGACGACAAACGCCCAGGTGAAGGCGGTGGCGGATCAGGCGGGATATACAGAAGTCGTGTGTGCGGCTGGCGGCAGGATTCTGACGGGAGTTTGCTTCTATATTATGACGGCGCGATATCTCCAGGAGCGCTTTAATTACCGGACGCTGGTGACGGATTCGGCGAAGCTGGCCAATATTATTTCGGGATACGGGTATAATCCGATTTTCAGATCCACAGAGGCTTGTGTAGCGGCGGCCGTGAGCGGGAAGGTGAAATAGGATATTTCGATGGCTGAGACACTCACACTTAGAGGACACCCCGGCGTGGGGCCGGTTGCGGAAGGGGAGGCGCTGGTATCGCACGAGGGTTTCAGCGCGAGATACGACTACGATCGGTATAAAGGTGTGATCAGCAGGCGGTCACACGAGCTCTACGGGCAGTCGATTGTGGGGAAGGTCGTGGTGTTCCGAACGGCCAAGGGTGGGGTGGCCACGTCGTGGATGATGCTGGATATGGTTGAGCGTGGGACGTGTCCGGCGGGGTTCATTTTCTGCAGGACGAATCCGGTGATGGTTCAGGGCGCCGCTCTAGCAGACGTGGCTTTGATGCACGAGCTGACACCCGATCCCCTGGAGGCGATCCAGCAAGGCGATTTCGTTCGGATGAATCCTGCGGAGGGAATTGTGGAGGTCACCCGGCGTGTTTGAACGCAGGCGAGTGGGCGAGTTCGAGGTGACGGCTTTCAGCGCCGGAACGTCCAGGCTGGACGGCGGGGCGATGTTCGGCGTGGTGCCGAAGACAATCTGGTCGGAACTTTTGCCTCCCGACTCCGATAACCGAATTCAGTTGGGGTTGACCTGTTTGCTGATCAAATCGCCTGAGGCGACGATCCTGGTCGAGACCGGTATTGGCGCGGCGAAACTCCCAGAGGCGTATCAGGAGATCTTTGCGGCCGATCCCTCAGAGCGTGTGGTGAATTCGTTGCGGGAGATCGGTACAGAGCTGGAAGAGATCGACCGGGTGATTCTGACACATCTTCATATGGATCACGCGGGTGGCGCGACGGTGGCGGACGGTGAGGGATATTCACCCGCGTTTCCCTCGGCGAGATATACCGCGCAGAGACAGGAGTGGGAAGACGCCCTGGGCGCAGACCGGCAGAGCGTGCGTGGGTATCACGCCGAGACAGATCTGCTTCCGCTGGAGCGAGCGGGTGTGCTGGATCTGGTAGAAGGAGACGTGGAGGTGTCGCCCGGCGTGGAGGTGTTTCTCACCCCGGGGCACACGGCGGCCCATCAGTCGGTGCTGGTGCGGTCGGGTAGGGAGACGGTTTGCTTCGTGGGCGACCTGGTGCCGACCGCTCATCATATGCACCCGGTCTATATTATGGCGTTCGATCTTTATCCCCGGGATACGTTTCGGGTTCGACAGGAAGTGCTCAAACGGGCGGCGTCCGAAAACTGGCTGATGGTTTGGCCTCACGATCCTGAGCGGCTGTGGGGCAGAATCGAAGCGGCGAAGCGCGGAAGCTACAAGGTGCGGGAGGAGTAATCCAATATGTCTACAAAGATGGTGTTTCTATCGAAGATGCCGGAAGAATGGATGGACAAGGTGAGGGCTCTGGATCTCGAGGTGTGCGAAGTAAAAGATGATGCAGAGGCGCTGAAAGAGATTGTGGACGCGGATGCGTATTTTGGCAAGGTGACACCCGAGCTGCTCGCGGCTGCGGGTCAGCTAAGGTGGATTCAGGCCACGAGCGCCGGGCTGGACAATTACTTTTTCCCGGAACTAAACGCACACGAGGCGCAGGTTACCAATATGCGCGGGATCTACAGTGACGTGATCGCGGAGCACGTGTTCGCATTTTTGCTTTCGCTGTCCAGAGGAATGCAGATCTATATCCGAAGGCAGTTGGAGAGAAAGTGGGACAAGCACAACGTAGACGTGATCCACGTGGCCGGGAAGACGCTTGGTGTGCTGGGGCTGGGTGGGATTGGTCTGGCGGTTGCCAGCCGGGGAAGCGCCTTTGGAATGCGTGTGCTGGCCGTGGATCCGGCGCCCAAGGACAACCCTGATTTCGTAGAGCGTATCTATCAACCGAGTCAGTTGAAGGAGATGTTGGCCCAGGTGGACTACCTGACGATCTGTGTGCCTCACACGAGTGAGACGGATCATTTGATCGACGCGGACGCCCTGAAGGCTATGAAAAAGACCGCGATCGTGATCAATATCGGGCGCGGAAAAGTGCTGGATCTGAACGCGCTGACACAAGCGCTGGAAGCGGGAGATCTGGCCGGGGCCGCGCTGGACGTTTTTGAAGAGGAACCGCTCCCGGCGAGTCATCCGCTCTGGGGAATGGAAAATGTGATTATTACGCCTCACACAGCTGCGTTTTCTAATGAGATCGAGCCCCGCAGATATACGTTGATCGTGGAAAATGTGCGAAGATTCTGTGCGGGTGAGCGACTCCTGAACGTGGTGGACAAACAGGTGGGGTATGTGGTGGAGAAGAATGACAGTGACGATTTCGAAGATCTCCTTCAGTAATCTTTTGTGGCTTTTCCTCTCGGGGAAACGTACTGAACGCTTGAGGAGGCAATTGTGGTGAAACCTTTACTGGCCCTTGTCGTTGGCTTGTCGCTGATTACCTATCCTGCGATCGCAGGTGATTCCGGTGTGCCCGGAGATTTGAACGGAAGTGGGAATGTGGACTTCGCGGACTTCCTGTTGATGTCCAAAGGGATTCAGTCCGGGTCCGCCCTGTGTGATTTGAATGGGGATGATCGGGTCGATGACAAAGATTTCGTTCTGTTCTCCCGAATCTACGGATCGGACGGGGCAGGAGATCGGTCACGCGCCCACAAATTCGCTCCGGGGAAGGCGGGCGTGGCTCATCTCATCTTGCGAGAAAGGAGCAAAGGGCGTTCAACGCCGACGGTCACTGTGGGCGATACCCTCGAGGTCGAGCTGTTTATGGAGGCCAGGGGAGCGAGCGTGACCCAGGTGGAGGTGATCCTGAGTCTCGATGATGCGTATCTCCAGGTGGTTCGTGCGAACCCGCGTGGTGATATCATCCGGCCCTTTCTGGCGGGCGGGTTCCTCAGCGGTCAGGTGGAGGTGAATGACACGCAAGGAGATTTGGTGGGTGATAGCGACGCAAATCAGATCCCGCTTTTCCAGCTCCACTATTCCGAACTCATTGCGAATTTTCAGGGGATTCCCCAACGTGTCGCAGTCGGGAACGGTGTGGTGGCACGGTTCAAGGCTCGGGTGATCGGGGCGCCTTCGGTGGGCGTGACTCCGATTCTGATCGACGTGATTTCACCTACGGGTGCGGAAACTGGATACTTCATCGTGAGTGACCCGGGGGCGGTCTATAATTTCGCGCGGATGACCTCGATGGAGGTGACCGTTCTGCCCGATCCCGACACGCCGGTTCTGGATCTTGACAGACTGGGGACGGAGATTGTCCTGGCAAGAGGGGATCGGCTATCGCTGGACCTGAGTGAGGCGCTGGTTTCCGGACCTTCGGAGCGGATCGTGTGGACTGCTGTTGTGGGTGCGGAGATCGCGATTGCCTCGGTGGACGGGTCGACGCTGACCGTGATCGGGAATCAGGTCGGCCAGGCGGAGCTGGAGGTGACGGCTACCGACGTACAGACAGGAGAGCCACAGCGCGTGAGTTTTCACCTGGAAGTTCAGCGAGGTGTGCTGACAAAACATCAAGCTGTGGTGGCTGCAGCGATTACACGAGCGGGTGTTTCGGTGCCGGGACTGATTCTGAAGATCGGAAGGTCGGTTTCCGGCCGGGAGATTCAATACAAGTGGAGCGGTGAGACCGACGGTGAGGGTAGGGCCACGATTGATATTCAAGTTGAATCTGACGCCCAGTTCTGGCGTGTTGGAGCAAGCGGATATTACAGAGCGATTGCGGTGGACGCACTCAGCGGCGA
>Ga0209402_10002052_pt1 | contig 20867 bp, 16 predicted proteins | sample ArcticOcean_MG_C_3_FD_187437 | JGI IMG/M metagenome (GOLD analysis project Ga0209402, IMG submission 187437) | Marine microbial communities from western Arctic Ocean - ArcticOcean_MG_CB8_126 (SPAdes) (version 2) | ecosystem: Environmental > Aquatic > Marine > Oceanic | place: Arctic Ocean... | reverse complement strand
TCTTGGCAATCTTTGAAGACCCTATGATAGTTGTCGGTTTTAAATTTGTAGATGGAGATGCATTTTTACTGAGCCGTTTTTTTGGAGACCCAACGATCATTTTTGGTACGATTGGTTGGGCAATGTTCTTCTTTAATCTCAAACTGGGCTCATATTTAATATTCTCAAATGGATGGGGCTTGTTTAGCAACTTCGACATATCATAGAGACCGCCAGAAGTGGCTTGATTATCCAGGGAGGCGAAGAAAACTACGAAAATGCTTAAGACAGTGTATATCGCAAAATTATTCTTTTTTAGCGTTTTTCCAGGAAGTTCTGTTGTCGAATAAACCAGCCAGGAACAAAGCAGCGGCAATATCCTGTGGGTTTTCAGTACCCATAACTTGAATTTTAATTCTATCCTCACTTGGTTCTCCGACACTCAATAACCCGACCAGGATCTAAGAACCAATTTTCTAGTTTGGCACCTATTTACCGCCGGACACACCCATAGTGCATCTACTAACTGTCAGTATAATTGGAGGATGTTCGGCCTAAATTAAAAAACACCTCGTTTTAATACTGACAATTAATCAGCACCAACAAGGCGTCACCACAAACGGCTCTTACCGCGCCCCCGGAAAATCCCGGCCGAAGACTAGGCGACGCATCCCCTGGCAGGTCTCCTGGCTCGCGGGTCCCAGGCTTCTACCAACCTTCCCCGGGCGGTCCCGAGTGGCGTTTAGTGGTAGTTGCCTTACCGCTCACAGTTGCGGGTACAGCCGCAGATCAGGCCTAAAAAATCTCTCCAGCCCTACTACGTTCCCTATTATTTCCCGGATACTCTCCTTTATGGGAAACCACGGAAGATAAAGATGTTACGAAAAGTGTAAGAGTTTGACAAGCGTTGGGATAATCTAGTTCAGGTAAAATCCTGCTTCAATTTATCTACGGCAGAACTCCCAATATTGAGAGCCCTCTCTATGAATGCGTCAAAATCATATTCCAGACCAGCCTTACGAATGTCATCAAGATTGTCGATGTAATCGAATGCCGCATCAAACCGGTCTCCAATAGGGCATGGGCCGTAGGAGCGTTCATTGATTGCATCAAACAGGCTGTCACCGCGTATCATCAGAGCTTTTTTCTCACGATCTCCTAGCAACAACTCACTAAACGTTTTCCCCGGGAAATATTCAACCTGATCGGGGACGTCTCGCCACGAAAATACGTTCTTTGAGCCCCATTCATTTGTATAGTAGTGACCTACTACTCTGTAATACAGGGCCAGAATTAGAATATAAACCTCATCCTCCAGAAGGTTTTCTAGAACATAATAACGGTATTCATTTGGAAATTCTTGCGTATTACCCAAAACATGCTCTACGTGAAGGAACTTTTCAAAGATAGGAAATTCGTTAATGAAGGGATGCAGGAAGCGACGGATATGAATTTTCTCCTTAGACATTTTGTAGAGTATATCGTAACGGATATCCATGTTAACGAGCCTGGAAATATCGGCATGGCGTCCAAAATAGAAAAGATCGTGAATATAGAATGGGGAGGTTAGTTCCACCCCCCACACGCATATTTTTTCATCAAAGGGTGACCTTACCTGCTCAAAATTTTGTGGTAAATTTAACGTGAGATCTTTGGTAAAGGCATTAGCGAGCGGGTCTGGCTCAATAAAGACGTCGGTTCTGGTCTTTAGCACGTAGTTCTCTTTTTTGATCCGACCCAGACCAACGTATAGCGACACCATTTGGCTCAGTAAATGACCACTCCATTCAACTGGCTCTGGTACCGCAGCTACGATCAGGCCATGACGGTGTGCATACTCCGAAAGAAGCAAAGATTGATCTGACGCCTCCTTTTCCCAGGTTGAGAGAATGATTTCCTCTATTTGTCTCATTGAGGTAAATTGGTCCAGGGATCGGGCAAACAACTCAGGGTCTCTTAGCAAACCCGTGACGACCACTGAGACCCTTCGGTCGTCATTCATTTCTGTTTTCCCAATGTTGTTTGAGTAACTGGTATTCCTCTGGGATGCCGCAAAAGGTAACCCCATTTAGCTGGATTTCGTGATAGAAAATGTCGGCTCCAGTCTTGATTAAGTGGTTATAGAGGGGTGCCACATAGAGTTCTCCCGAAGGATTATCATCAACATGCAATTTGAACGCTTTCTTAAATTCACCAGCCTCTCGGAAATAGTAGAGACCAGTACAGCACAAATCCGAAATCTGCACCTTCTCTGCAGTTTCGGCAACACGACAGGTATCTGGGGCTATAGATCGTACATAGGACCAATTGGTTCCACTACCCCTAAATACTTCCAGGTACCCATCGATCTTGTTGAGATCAAACTGGTGGGGAAAATTGAAATTCGGCCGGAAAGTATCGATGTTGAAAATCGCAATCGATTCTTTATCACCTATTTTTGCCGCTTCCAGACCCTTTGCAACCGTCTCTGCCTGTCCGCGCGTGACTTCGTAAAGTTCCACCAAAATCGGGGATTCAACACCAAGGGTCTCACACTCTGAAATGATGAATCTTTCTATGCCCTCTTCAGCCCGATGGATGAAGAGGAAAGAATTCTTTTTGAAATACGCTTCGAAACTCTGTACCGCGTAACTGAAGACAGAGTTACCAGCGAGAGACAATTTGTACTTGGGTTTGTTATAACCCGCATCGAGAAATCGCTGCCCAACGCCTGCCATTGGAATGACAATGATCATATGCCTTATTCGTCCAAATCGACAAAAAGTCGTAATGCATTCGCCAGGAATGCACGTTGCCGGGGGGGGTGATCATGGTGCAATGGTAGCATGGATAGAAACAGAAGGATCGAGATTGGTTGTGCTGATGCGCTGGTAATAGAATGACCCGCAAAGGAGCGGTTCCTAAAAATGGTTTGTCGTTCTTTGGCGTTTTGGTCTTCTGGCAGTTTAAGGGTTAATTCGTATTTGCCGTCATCCTCCAAGTTATACCGGTCGCAAATGATTAGATCATAACCACCTACTACTGAGTGAAAGAGCTTTGCGATATCGTAGCGAACGTCGCCATAAATGGTTGCAGTTTCGTCTGGTCCCATACCCCTGGGGTCAACCAGGCGAATAATGTTTGCTCTGAAGTCATAGAAGATATTACTGAAACAAAAGTCGCCGTGGGTGATTTGAAGATAATCAGGAATGACTGAAGGGATCGCGTTAGCAGTAAGTTCAACTATCTCTTCAAGGCTCGGCAGGAGTTTGTTTTTGTAACGCCAGTTCCGATTTAAATCGACAATCGATTGTGTGGCATACAATTCCAGGCGTTCCATGGTTTTATCCCTGTAAAGCCGGTCATAACTAGGTTGAGGTTTAATGGGTTTAAAGTTTTTGCCCGCTGTCAGGAAATCATCGCAGGATTGAAATATGCGTTGCCATACATAAGTTGGCAACCGGCCAAACACATAAAGGTCGCTCAATGTGGAAAGATAGAGATACTCGGTTTCATATCCACTGCTCTTGCCTTGGGTAAATTCACCAAGAAATTGAGGAAGGAAAATTTTTAAGGGTTCTGGTAGATTTGTAAACCAGGAAGCCTCAGCGTGTATTTTATCCTTATCTTCGCTGGACTTTTTGACGGTGCGGTTCGAAATGCAAATTTTGTTGAATGCACGTTCCGTCGTCATCTGTGCTTTGGATTGGTAATACTTGTCCAAATGCCCAAAATCGAACCAACTGCCTTCTTTGATCGGTGTTAAGGTTCGTTCCCTGGAATATTCGTTAAGGGAAAAGATGAAATTAGACTGAGCACGTTCGAGGCATAATTGATAAAACTCGGCATCAGAAAAACTGAAATAACCTGAGAGAACATTTCTTTCTCCAAGGGAGGAGTTGATTGCAGATCCCTCCATCAATCCATCAAAAAATTTTATTTCTCCACCAGAATTTATTTGATATTCGGCCCACGAAAAATATTCGGTCGTCATTCCTTCAGAAATGACATCCAGTTTTTCAAAAGGGAAATTCTTAACAAGCGTGTCTCCATGAAGAATACGGAGCTCACCTTCAGTCAATTCAGCTTGCTTAAGCACGTTAGCCACTGACGCTCCCAGACTTAATTCCAACGGCACTTTGATTAGTTCAAAACCAAGGTCAGAAATGTTTACTAGTTCATTTTTGGGAATGTCGAAGTTTGATGGGATGGAGAGTAATTTTCTACACTTTAAATGTGAGATCAGGTTTGCCTGGACTTGGTAAAGACGCTTATTACCAACTGGCAGAAAAGCCGGGGGGAGAAGCCCAAATGTGGATACAAAATCGGGATCTGCGTATGCGGCAGATGTTATGATAAAAGTTCCGACCACTTTCACGCCCCTGGATTTATTTTCCTGTGCATATTGATAACAGAAAATAATTACTTAACGGCAAACAGTGTATTACCCTATTGCTAGCGGAAAATCTTCTTTCAACTTGTTTTGAAGGTGCCGCGGTAGTCGGTTAAAGAAAGCTCGGACAGTTTTCCATGTTAACTCTGGTATTGGGTGACTATCTTCCCTCTCCCAAGTGCACCGGGTAATGAAATAAACCCAGGTTGTTACCAAAGATATAGCCTCGGTTTCGTTTTTTCTTAATAACTCAGTTGAGACACCTAGAGGCAACAGATCAGTTAATAACGGGGGATATAAACTTATTGCTAGGTTAAAAGCTTTAGATGTAGCTTCCCAATCATCTCCCAAAGCATGTAGTGCCTTGAACTTCAATCGGGCAGATGGAAAATGATCAGGATAAAGTTCAAGTGCACGATCCAAATATAGAAGCCCAGTCTTCAAGTTCTCACTCTGAAGATGATAAAGTGCCATATAACACAACGCCGTTGCACCGATGACCGCTCGCCCTTTGTTGTATTCTGAGTCACCAGTCGCGAGATCATTGGCTGCCGACAAAAAATAGTCCTGGGGGGGCATCATTTCTGTATTGTTTTCGAAGAAGCGCAACCAAACAAGGTCTCTTGTCGGATCATAACAGTGTGTTTCTAAACCGTTAATAAGAATTGTAAATATTTCATACGCTTTACCCTTGTCACCAATCATCCATTTGAAGCGTGCGTAGTTAAATAAAATAGCCAATGAATTGGGATAGCGAGAATGGGCTTCGTTAAAGACAGAATTTACAATAATTTGTCTATTTGTTTCAAAAGGCCTATCGATACAGGATTCAATAGCCTTAAATAGCGCAATTGAAAAAAGGTTCTGACCGTCCCTCGGATTATCTCTAGCTAGACTGAGACACCGGTTGACGCCAACCACTGACGTAGTACGAAGGGTGTGATTTAGTTTCCGGCGGTATTTAAATCGAGCCGCTTCAAACAGACAATACTTGAGCAATCGGGATTCCCGTTCCATTGGTTTTGGGAAAATTTCTTGCAATTCTGCAGAGATAGCGGGGTAGGACTTATTAAGCGATCCCGACTTATTGTGGTAGGTCTCAAGAACCCGAGCAATATCCTCTTCCAGATCAGATGTCGAGGAGCAGAGGATAGTGTGTCTGCGATGCTGGAACAATTGAACAGCCACATCATCACCTCCATGAAGTGGGCAAGAACCGTTTAGGAGAGCGTCAATTGTTCGCGTTTGAATTCCGCCGGACAACCAACCACAATAAATTGGCATTAGCTTGGCGCGGCGGATTGTATCAACATACTCTTCAATATCCAAATATCCGTGATGAATACGGATGTTTAAATTTGGGTTGTCGATGGTAGCAATTCGGAACAGGAATTGTGATTTTTCCCGCATGATTGGTGTAAATGAGAGGCCTGTGTGCAGTAGGTCAATATCTTTTTCATTCGGGATCTCATTTACCCTTCGTTCATCAACTGGCATGAGGATGGCCGGAAAGACGGAGATAGGAACTTTGTGAATGCGTCCCAAAAAATAATGTTCGTACGCAGAGTTTCCCACAATTAGGTCTGCGCGGGTTAAGTCTTGATATTGAAGTGCCAATTGGAAGTGGAAATCAAAATTAAAAAAAATTACTGGCCCATCAAAATCATACAAGTCATCGGGAAGCCGTTGGCCATAGATGTCCAGAACTATTATGGCATCCGGTTGAAATTCTCGGGGTGTCATTTCAGAGAGAGATGAGACGGTTTCATCCCTTTTTACCGCAACACTGATGATTTCAAATCCCTCTAACATTTCCGACGGTACGTAATTTTTGGTATGGGGTCCAAAGACAATCAATATTCTGATAGCCGGTTTCTTGAGAAGGGAGATCAAATTTTTAAAACCCTGATAATTTTCCAGTATCTTGGCGGCTTCTAATTTGTTTCCGAGGCACCATTGACCGTATGCTTCTTGCGGTAATACGCCAGGGTTCAAACCATCTATGCCTCTTTTTATAGCACCGCACATAATAAGCGCGGCGTTCTCAATTTCAGTTTGATTCTCAACTCTCGCCTTTAATAAGGCAATGTAGTGATTGCCAGCATCTAAGGCTTCTCTCGCGGAACTGTATGAGTTTATAATATCTTGAAGATTTGGGGATCGTTCAAAGTTTGGCCGAAATTTGTGCTCCATCAAACGTAAATCAGCCTTTTAAAGCCGCAACTTCAGGAAAAAGTCCTGCTTTCATAACCTGGCCTGGTAAGGGACTATCGAAGAACTGCTCGGTCCAATTAGACACCGCGATTAGTTTTTCTATATCGACCCCGGTTGCGAAGCCCATGTTGCGGAGCATGAAGCACAAATCTTCGGTGGCGATGTTGCCGGTAGCTTGAGGTGCAAAGGGACAGCCGCCAATACCACCGATAGAGGCATCCAGAAAGTCTATTCCGGAGGTTGCGGCAGCGGCAGCGTTAGCAAAGCCTGTGTTTCTTGTGTTGTGAAGATGGCAGCCCAATCCGATGCCACTACCCACGGCCACCCGCACTTTTGTGATCAAGTTGGAAACTTGCGTTGGTACGGCGGCTCCTATGGTATCTGCCAAACCGATTTCCAAGGCCCCACCGTCTACTAGTTGTTTGGCTATATTTATGACACCTTCCGCCGCCACCTCTCCCTCAAAAGGACAGCCAAATGAAGCCCCAATAGTACAGGATAATTTAATTCCAGCTTCTCGAACACGGTTCGCTATAATTTTATAATCTGCCAAGGTTGTTTCAATGGTCGTGCCCTGATTTTTCTGGTTGAAGGTTTCGCTGGCAACTACCACGTAGCGTAATTCGTCAACACCCGCATCGACGGCTCGGTCTGCACCGCGAGCGTTCAGGGCAAGTCCAGCATAAGTAACGGCGTTATTGCGCGTGATGCCAGCCATTACTGCTTCCGCGTCTCCCATTTGCGGAACTCTTTTCGGATTTACAAAACTCACAGTCTCAATCCGAGATACGCCGGTAGCAGATAGCTTGTCGATCAATTCGATGCGTTCCTCCACGCTCCAGAGGCGGGGTTCGCTTTGTAGACCATCACGTGGACCAACTTCGCAAATTTCGATTGTGCCGACTTTCGCGTTCATGTCATAGCTCCCAACTGTGAAGATTATTCAAATTATATCAGTGGCAACTGAATTGACCAGCGTTGTCCTATTTGTTGGCTAATACGATCGGGGTAAATCCAAAATATGTTCGGCAATGTAAGATAAAATTAAATTGGTGGAGATTGGGGCTACTTGATATAAACGTGTTTCCCTAAATTTCCGTTCTATATCAAACTCCTCCGCAAAACCAAAACCACCGTGTGTTTGCATACACATATCAGCTGCTTGCCCTGAGGCTTCGGACGCTAACATCTTAGCCATATTTGCTTCGGCACCGCAGGGCTTATTTGAATCAAACAACGCTGCTGCTTTTGCAACCAATAAATCTGCAGCTTCAGTCGCAGCATAAGCTCGCGCAATAGGGAACTGGATACCCTGATTTTGGCCGATTGGGCGGCCAAATACTATGCGGTCACGGGCGTAGGAAGACGCTTTTTCAATAAACCATCTGGCGTCGCCGACACATTCCGCTGCAATTAATATGCGCTCGGCATTCATTCCGTCGAGAATATAACGGAAGCCGTCCCCTTCTGTTCCAATTAGATTTTCAGCCGGAACGCGTAGATCATCAAAAAACACCTCAGTAGTTGCATGGTTAATCATTGTTGGGATGGGTTGGATAGTCAGACCGCCCTCTAGAGCATCGCGTAAATCGATCAAGAATACGGATATGCCATTATGGCGTTTTGTGACCTCCTCTCGTGGCGTAGTTCTTGCTAATAATAACATGAGGTCGGAATATTCTGCTCGTGAAGTCCAAATTTTCTGGCCGTTTATTATGTAGTGATTACCTTCTCTGATAGCTTTCGTGAGAATACGTGTCGTATCACTGCCGCTGGTAGGTTCGGTCACTCCAAAGGCTTGCAACCGCAATTCACCAGAAGCTATTTTTGGTAAATACTCAGACTTTTGTTTGGTACTTCCGTGCCGAAGGAGTGTTCCCATTGTATACATCTGCGCATGACAGGCGGCGGCATTACCCCCACTTTTGTGGATTTCTTCCAAAATAGCTGTAGCGGCTGCAAGTCCTAATCCACTCCCTCCAAATTCCTCAGGTATCAGGACGGCAAGGTAACCACTATCTGTTAGTGCTTTGACGAATTCAGAAGGGTACGCACGCTCTGAGTCCAACTTCTGCCAATATTTATTTGGAAACTGTTCACATATATTACGGACTCCTTCCCGAATATCCGTAAAGTAATCTTCAGTATATTCTGTCATAATCTGGATTTACCTAAGTATTTGCGTAGATTAATCTTCATAAATTAGACTATGTTGGCTGGTTTGGAAATTGGTGGAATAAACGAACTTAAATTTATGGGGAATGGATACTACTCCAAATTCTAAATTGGTTAAAATTAACAATTATCTAAACGGTCACGCCGCATGGCCTTACGCTGCCTTAACTTTATCGATGTTATTCTTTGCCAGCAACCAGATCCTGGGGCGGATTATACCTGGCGAGGTGCCACCCATTGGGCTTTCTTTCTGGCGATGGGTTTTAGCGGGGTTATTAATATTACCTTTCACCTGGCGCAGGTTGATAGAGCATATTGATTTAATATTGGTCAACATCAAGCTCCTTTTAAAGCTCACCTTCGCGCTAGTCATTCTGGGAAATACAACTATTTATATAGCACTTCATTATACGACGGCGATTAATGCTGGTGTCGTTTCGATGACGCAGCCAGCGGTGACAATTTTTCTTACGTGGCTATTTTTCAGGGAAACGGTAACTAGAAGTCAAATACTTGGCGCAGTAATTGCAGTATTTGGTGTTTTAGTAATCATCCTTAGGGGCGATATGCAAGCCTTGGCAAATATCACAATTAATATAGGTGATTTTTGGATGTTAGCGTCTGTGTGCGGCTTTGCTTACTATGCGGTTTTTCTGAGGCAATTGCCAAAGGAAATTCCACCACTTGTTCTATTAAATATCTTACAAATTTTAGGCGTCTTAGTATTGTTGCCCTTTTACCTTTGGGAAACTGCTTATGTAATGCCCATGGAGGTAAATTACACCACCATTATATCCGTTTTGTGGGCGGGTATAATTGTTGCCGTTGCGGCGATGGGTTTATGGAATTTTGGAAATCAGGCTGTTGGAGCAAATAAAGCCAGTGCTTTTGTTTATGTCAGGTTGTTATTTATAACGATATTGGCAATGATAATTCTGGGGGAGGTTCTTCAGCCATACCATGTTCCAGCCTTTGCCTTCATAATTCTTGGCGTATATCTGGTTTCCAGGGTCAAGCGTCAGAAAGTATGAATTAGGCGGTAAAGTAGCAAGACAAGAGCATTGACTTTTATCCCTGTGTCTCGGGCACTACTTCACTTAAACATTTTGGATTTGACCCACGGAAAGCCGTGGTCTACAAGTTTTTTTTACTGTTTAATGGTTCACCGAACCTCCATCGATAACCACGCATTGGCCTGTCATAAAGTCGCTATCCGACGATGCTAGAAAGAGTAAGGCACCAACAAGGTCTTCCGGAACCTGGCGTCTTTTTAATGCCCGTGTTGCTGTATTGGCGTCTACAGAAGCGTCATCAAAATTCTCTTGTGCCAAAACATTTTCGCTCATTACCAGACCAGGTGCCAAGCTGTTAACGCAGATGTTATCATCACCTACTTCACGTGCCAGGCAACGTGTCATCGTCATGACTGCACCTTTTGAGGTGACGTAGTGCAAAAGAAGGGGTGTTCCTTTAAATAATGTGCCTGAAGCAATATTTATGATCTTTCCATATTTCTGTTTACGCATTTGGCTAATGACGGCTTTTGCGCAAATGAAGACACCTCTTACGTTCACCGCCATCAGATTGTCCCATTCATCGACGGTGATCTCATTGAAAGGTTTGGCTTCAAGTTTTCCAAAGATTGCAGCGTTGGCAACCAGAATGTCGATCCTGCCAAAACGCTCAACAGTATCTGATGCCAGTTTTGCAACAGATGCTTCGTCTGAGACATCGGTGGTTATGTTTATAGCTTCTCCGCCGCCTGCTCTTATTTGACTTGCTACTGACTCACCGTCATCTAAATCAGCAATGACTACTGTCGCACCTTCCTTGGCCATGGCTTTAGCGTATGTAGCTCCGATACCTTGTGCAGCTCCGGTAATAATTGCCACACGATCTTGGACCCGTTTCATATGTGTAACCTTTAAATTTCTGTATAAAGAGAGGAATGTGCGACAGGATGCAATTTGAATCCAGTATTAATTTTCATCTCACCGTTAGATCGGTAAGGTAGTAAATATTCTTTCCGTATTCTCAATTAATTTATGGCAAATTTTTTTAGTTTGGTTTTCAGATATTAACTTGGGGAATTAATTAGTGAGCTCCGTCCGAAACGTTCCTACCACGATACTTACAGGGTTTTTTGGTGTTGGCAAAACGACTGCGATAAAGTCGATGCTGACTAGGAAGCCGCCACATGAAACATGGGCAGTACTGATTAATGAATTTGGAGAAGTGTCGGTAGATCAGGCAGCGATCGAGAAGGAGTCAATTTCTGATAACGTAATTATCCAGGAAATTCCTGGTGGATGCATGTGTTGTATGATGAATATACCCATGCAAGTTGGGATTTTAGAAATTCTCCGCCGTATTAAACCTGATAGATTGTTAATAGAACCAACAGGGATAGGTCATCCTGCTGGCATTTTAGATGAACTCCGTGGTCCCCAGTTGTCGACTACCTTAAATGTTAAGGCGGTCATCTGCCTCGTTGATCCAAGGCATGCTTTAGATTCTCGTATCCAGTCTGTAAATGTTTTTAATGACCAAATTCACCTTGCAGATATACTGGTAGCAAGTAAAGCTGATATGGCAGATGCGGAAGAACTAATTTTTTTTTATGAATGGGCTGAACAGCTTTTTCCACCAAAACTAAGAATTATCGAAGCACGTAATGGCGATCTCGATTTGCTGCTTCTTGATTTGGATATTGAAAATACAAGAGCACCGCTTTTTCCGCATGCTCACGGTCACGGTCACGTTCACTCGGAACTCGCGGCAAAGCAGGAAAAAATTGTTATAGAGCCAGGAAAGCCTCACCGGGCTTTAAATCAGGGGTTGGGGTATCAAGGATGTGGCTGGATATTCTCTGCCGAAGAAGTTTTTGACAAAGAAATGCTGATTGACTTATTGGGACCTCCTGGCCTGTGGGGCCTGCCAAAGGGTGCGGTTATAGAGCGCCTAAAGGGCATATTTCGAGTAGAAAAGGGATGGGTGTTAGTTGATCGTGTAAATAGTGAATTTACTTTGTCGGAGATAGCCTATCGTAATGACAGTCGCCTGGAGGTTGTTGTCTCAGAACATCTAAAAGCTGATTGGGACGAACTAGAGAGGTGTTTAATGAAGTGTTCGATCGGTTAGCCGCCCTTATTATTTTCGCTTTACTAACGGTTTGACTTTCCGTTGTGCTTTTCCGCCGTAGGCGCTAAGAGGTCGTATCAGGCTATTGTCGGCATTTTGTTCAAAATAGTGGGCAGACCAACCTGTAATTCGTGCCATAACAAAAATTGGAGTGTAAAGATTAATTGGGAAACCCATAAGGTAATAGGCAGGCCCGGAAGGAAAATCTAAATTTGGATGTATCTTCTTTTCCGAAACCATAATGTTTTCCATTATTTCGTAAATCTCTAACCATTTCGTGTCGCCTGCCCATTCCGTCAGGTCTCTTAGACAGCTTTTCATTGTTGGGACCCTTGAATCTCCGAGTTTATAGACCCGATGGCCAAACCCCATAACAAGATCTTTATTCGCGAAGGCATTTCGGAGCCAAGTCTCCGCATTTTTAGACCCACCGACCTTCTTCATCATTTTCATTACGGCTTCATTAGCTCCACCATGCAACGGCCCTTTGAGCGCTCCAATAGCACCGCAGATAGCACTATAAATGTCTGATCTTGTAGAGGTGATCACTCTGCCTGCAAAAGTAGATGCGTTAAAACTGTGTTCCGCATAGAGTATTAGAGAAATATCGAAAGCTCGGATTACTTTCTTTGGTGGTATTTTTCCGAAACACATATGGAAGAAATTCTCAGCCATGGATAGGTTGGTGCGGGGTGCAATACGTTTTTGACCCTGTCGGAACCGAAAATCGGTTGCAATCATCGTTGGTATTTTGGCAAGTAGATTTATGGCGCGTTCTAGATCGCTTTCTAAAGGCTCTCCACCCCAAGCGACTTCTGTCGTTCCAAGATAACTTACAGCCGTACGAATAGTATCCATCGGGTGCGCCCGGCGTGGAAACTTTGCAATCACATCGATGTGGGTCTTGGTCAACTTGCGTAGAGAGCGTTCCTTCTTTTTGAAAGTGTTTAATTTTCTACGGTTGGGAAGTTCACCATGGAGAATTAGATAGGCCACCTCCTCAAATGTGCAATTGGCTGCCAAATCTTGAACAGCATATCCACGATAAGTTAGGGAGTTAGTTTCTGGCATCACCTTTGAGACCGCCGTTGTGTCAGCAACAACGCCAGCTAGCCCCTTGTAAATTTTGGGGGCTGTTTTTGTCCCGGAAATGCTGCCACTTTTCACTTTAGCTTTCTTAATTGCCGCTTTCTTAGCCATATTTCTTCCTTCCGGTATACACTCTACAATTTGAAATTATAAAGATTTTGATCAAATTTATTGTAATCTTCGTAATGAAGAAGCTTATAAAGGCGTTTTCGCGTTTGCATTAAGTCAACTATGGGGGCGTTGGTTCCTTCATCCTTTAGTTGCTTTAATCCATCCTCAACAGCCTTGTTAGCAAGGCGAAGTGATGTAACAGGATAAATCGCGATATTGTAACCGAATTCTTGCAATTGTTTTTTGCTATATAATGGCGTTTTCCCGAATTCGGTCATGTTGGCGAGTAAAGGAACCTTAATTTCTGCTCGGAATTTTTCATATTCTTTTGGTTCTGCAAGCGCCTCGGGGAAAATTGCGTCTGCACCGGCATCGACGTATGCTTTTGCTCTATCGATAGATGCCGTGAGACCTTCAACACCTTTAGCATCTGTGCGAGCCATGATCATAAAATTCTGATCTTTTTTTACTTCCACTGCTGCTTTGATTTTCTGCACCATGATTTCTGGTTCGACCAGGATTTTATTGTCTAGATGTCCACACCTTTTATTTGTAATTTGGTCCTCTATATGGCAACCAGAGAGACCAAGCTCTTCAAATTCTTGGACCGTCCTGGCGACATTAAGAGCTTCACCAAAACCGGTGTCGGCGTCAATTATTGCAGGCAAATCAGATACACGCGCTATTTGACGGCCTCGTTGTGTTACCTCAGAGAGAGAAGTCAAACCGATGTCGGGCAAAGCTAGTTCAGCAGATAACGCCGCGCCCGAGATATAGATGCCATCGAAACCCAGTTCCTCAATAATTCGGGCGATAATGGGCGAGTGGGCGCCTGGCATCATCAAAAGTTTCCCGTTAGAAATGGCGTTTCTTAATTCTATTCGTTTTTCAGCAGCGGTCTTATTCGCGAATAGCATCAGAATATCCCCTCACTATTTCGCGTGCTAGGAGCTAAACTATCGGCACCAAGTTGCACATTAATTTCCCCAATATCGTCTGAATTAAGTTCTGGGAGATTCTGAACCAACTCCAGGAAGCGTGTGCTTTCTATATCAGTGACGAGGCCTTCGGTTAAAATTTTGAATTTACGGATATAATCTTGTCTTACAAAGGGTTTTTTGCCTGCCGGATGGGCATTTGCAACAGCTATTTCATCTACAATTTTTTTGCCAGAGGAGAATTCCACTTCCAGACGACCGCCAAAAGCCCTCTTTCCTGGATTAGGATCATGATACCGTTGGGTCCATGCCGGGTCCTCAACGGTTGATATCTTTTGCCACAATTGAACAGTATCAGCACGATTTGCGCGTTCCGGGGTGTAGGAGCGAACGTGATGCCATTCTCCATCCTGTAGTGCGACAGCTATAATATACATAATCGAATGGTCAAGCGTCTCCCGGCTAGACATTGGATCCATTTTTTGAGGATCTTTTGCGCCGGTACCAATTACGTGATGAGTGTGATGGCTAGTGTAGAGGGTAACCTTCTTAATGGTCGTCCAGTCTTCAATCTTTTTCCGAATACTGAAGGCCAGGTCGATAATAGCTTGGCTCTGATATTCGGCAGAATGCTCCTTCGTGTAAGATTCAAGGATAGCCCTTTTGGGTTCACCATTGTTAGGGAGAGGTACTTGATAAAGCGCATCCGGGCCACCTAGGATCCAAGCGATAACGCTATCTTCACCCTCATATATTGGAGATGGTGAACCTTCACCTCTCATGCAACGGTCCACGGCTTCAATGGCAAGTTTTCCAGCATGGGCGGGTGCGTAGGCCTTCCAGCTTGAGATTTCCCCTTTTCGGGATTGGCGGGTAGAGACGGTTACATGAAGAGCCTGTTGAATAGATTGATAGATGGTCTCGGTATCCAATTCTAATAACGAGCCAATACCAGCTGCAGCAGATGGTCCTAAATGTGCAATGTGGTCAATTTTATGTTCGTGGAGACAAATACCCTTCACCAGATCAATTTGAATTTCATAACCTGTAGCTAAGCCACGGATAAGATCCCTACCACTTTTGTTCATCTGCTGGGCGACCGCTAAGATTGGGGGAATATTATCTGCTGGGTGGGAATAATCTGCGGCAAGGAAAGTATCATGAAAATCAAGTTCCCTGACAGCAGTTCCGTTTGCCCAGGCAGCCCATTCAGCGTGGATTGTTTGGTTGTTGGGAATACCAAATATTACTGCACCGTCGTCTCTTGGATGAGCTAATGCCTGTGCCCTGGCACTGGCGACCGGGTGACGATTTATTGATGCGATAGCGACGGCAGCGTTATCAATAATTCGATTAACGATCATTTCCTTGACCTTATCCTCCACCGCCACAGGATCCGCAGACACGGTGGCAATTTTCCAGGCCAACTGTTTTTCTTTGGGTAACGTTCTTGAAGAAGGATAAACTTTAAGATTATGCTTTTTCACTGGCTCCTTAAACCTTCGTTGTTTGCTCTTTAAAGGTGTTACGAGCGTCAAATGACCAGATTAAAAGCAGCTCTGCAAGTAATAGTGATTCAAGCAAACGGTTTTGCAAGTTGCCCGGTATAGTGGTGATTGTTATGTTTTTGTAATTTAAAGAGATTAATAATCCTTTCCATTAACGAGGTATTGATATGGTTACTTCTAAACAAAGCCACCTTAACGACAGTCACGCAGCACTGGGTTTGTTGCACTACGCCATAATGTCTGAATTTACAGATAAGACAGGGGATCGTGCTGCCGTGCTCGAAGAACATCTCGCATACCAAGTCAAATTAGAGGAGGAAGGAAAACTATTCGCTGCTGGACCACTCCTTCGAGAGGATGGTGAGATGGCTGGTATTGGCCTGATTATTGTCAAAGCAGGGTCCCTGGATGAAGCCAAGGAAATAGCAGACCAAGATCCTTTTCATCAAAGTGGACTTCGAGCCTATAAAATATGGCCCTGGAAAATTAATGAAGGTGGCGTTGACTTAAAAATCCGGTTTGCTGCAGGTTCCTTCGATATTTCATAAAATTTCTAAAAGGAGATTTTCTTCTTAACTAGTGGTCAAAATTGAAAGATATATCTTCTATGACATTTTTACCTCCATTCCCCGCTGACCACGTTGGCAGTCTCCTCAGGCCCAAGGAGATTTCTGCTGCTCGTAAAGAATGGCGTGAAGGTTTGATCACAGCTGAACAACTGAGGTCCATAGAGAATAATCATATACTTGAAGCAGTCAAAAAACAGGAAGAGATAGGTCTCAAGGGAATAAGCGACGGCGAGTATCGGCGTGACTATTGGCATCTCGATTTCATGTGGGACTTTGACGGCGTTACCCCAAGCCACGATATCTATACGAATAGATTCCACGGGGTAGAGTTTTCAGCAAGAGCAGCAGAAATCTCGGACCGGGTTTCGTATCCTAAAAATGGAATTATGTTGGATCATTTTAAATTCCTAACAAAATCGGTTAAGGAAACAGCTAAGTTTACTATTCCTTCCGCAGCTCAATTCCGCCATCGGGAAGGTGTTCGTCTTGCAAACACCAACGCCTACACTGACTTAAATAAATTTTGGGACGATATCGGGAAGTCATATAATCGAGCCGTTTTAGCTTTCGCGGAGCTAGGATGCAAATATATACAAATCGACGATGTTAATTCAGCACTCCTTTGCGATCCGATAATCCGGGCTGATTTTGAAAAGTATGGTGGAGACCCAAGTCAAATGTTGGATGTCAATATTGAAGTTAACAATGCGGCTTTTCAAAACCGGCCTGATGATATGCGAGCGACTGTACATCTGTGTCGTGGTAATTTTCAAAGCACATATGCCAGCCAAGGCGGCTATGAAGCAATTGCTGAAAAGTATTTAGTAAAGATGAATGTAAATGGCTTTTTTATGGAATTTGACGATGACCGTTCTGGTGATTTTGCACCGTTAAGATTCCTACCAAAAGATAAATATGTCGTGATAGGTATTATAACTTCGAAGAACCCTATTTTGGAAACGAAAGAAGAACTTAAACGACGTATTGACGCTGCGGGAAAATATATTCCGCTAGAACAAATATGCATTTCTCCTCAACGTGGTTTTGCCAGCACTAAAGAAGGAAACAAACTTAGCGAGGAAAACCAATGGCGTAAGTTGGAGAGATTAGTAGAAGTGGCGGATGAAGTGTGGGGATAAAATGAACGGCCTATAATTTTCAGGCATTAGACGTGAGCACTTTAATTTTTGTCAGTGTAACTATTTTATTTTGTCGCCGTAGGCCTAGGATGGGCTTTGGTCATTTTGACGAAAGCCCGTTGAGAATTGATCACACTTAAGTTCCACAAAATGTCTGGTAGATTTGGTCACTGGGTTCTGGTGGCTTTGTGAATTCGGATTTCCCGTTCGGCTGGGAGTAGGGGGTCATTAGAACATTGAACAGTTTCTCAAATGGTTCAAAGTCATCTTCTTCTATAGCCGCTGTCAGTGAATTTTCCACAAGATGATTCCTGGGGATGAAAGTTGGGTTGTTTCGACGCATCAGATCAGAGCTGATGCTAGGGGGAACACTTTCACGATATAATCGAGAATGCCAATCCTTAGCCCAATTATCGAAAAGGTTTGAGTTTCTAAACAAGTTACGGACGTTACTAATACCATTTCCATCCAGTGCCTCATCACATAATCCGCGAAACGTTACAGTAAAATCGGTACCGTCCTGATGCATCAAATCAAGCAATGTTTGTACCAGTTTTAGGTCTTTTGTTTCAGATGAAAGTAGACCAATTTTACGACGCATATATTCAAGCCAATAATCTTTATAAAGTTCTGTAAACTCCTTTATAATATCGCGAGCAATTTCTGCTGCTCGTTTCGATGTGGGATTGATGATCGGCAGAAGAGTTTGTGCGAGCTGCATAAGGTTCCACTGAGCGATTTGGGGCTGATTGGAATAAGCATACCGTCCAAAATTATCAATAGAGCTGAAAACCGTGTCTGGATCATATTTATCCATAAAGGCACAAGGTCCAAAATCTATTGTTTCGCCTGAGATTGACGTATTATCGGTGTTCATAACGCCATGAATAAAACCAATACGCATCCATTGGGCAACTAGTTTTGCTTGCCTACTAGTTACCGCCTTGAGAAGTGAAGAATAGGGGTATTCCATATTCTTTAAATTCGGATAATGCCGATCGATCACGTAATCGGCAAGTTGCTTGACAGCATCGTAGTCGCCTCTTGCGGCAAAGTACTGGAACGTACCAACACGCACATGACTTGAGGCGACACGGGTTAAGACAGCTCCAGGTAAAACCGTTTCTCGGTAAACAGGTTCTCCGGTTGTTACGGCTGCTAGGGCTCGCGTCGTTGGGACGCCAAGGGCGTGCATTGCTTCGCTAACAAGATACTCTCGGAGAACCGGCCCTAGTGCTGCTCTGCCGTCGCCTTGTCTTGAATACGGGGTTAGTCCTGAACCTTTGAGTTGGATATCTCGAAGGTTTCCGCCAGCATCTTTTACCTCTCCAATTAATATGGCACGACCATCACCCAACTGTGGAACGAAGTGACCAAATTGATGCCCAGCGTAAGCTAGAGCTATAGGATCTGCTCCAGGGGGAACACGATTTCCTGAAAAAATGGTTGCCCATTCTTCTGCGCTGAGACCCTCGGGGTCAATACCCAGACTTTTAGCTAGTCCAAAATTAAGTTTTATAAGATTGGGGCTAGTAACTGTCGTAGGCATGAGCCTTGCGAAAAAATGCCCTGGTAACCGTGAGTAGCTATTATCAAACTCACAAATTATTGGCTCTTGTATTTCAGTTAACATTTTATCCAACGATAAAGTTATGTACCTTAGTTTACTTAAACTTAGTCCACTAATTACTTTTTACCAATATGATTGTTTTACACCTCTTAATACGAGGTGCTTTGGGTTCTCGGTTGAGTAAGGCAGGAGGCCTTTGTCTCTTTGTTTTAATGTATCTGGGCCTATTGAAACCGTTCAAACATTCGAATCTTTATGCTAAGGATCAAATAAGCCGGTTTTACCTTTCGGCGCCTCACTGATTAAATATCGACCATCACAATCGCGCTACCATCAAATTGATGCTGTAGGTAAAAAGGTAGTTTGGTCAGGTCAGCTTGATTTTCCCCCAAGACTATTTGTTGAACAGGTGCCTGTTCGCGCCCTACTTCAATGACTGGTTGGGGATTATCCAAACGTCTTTTAAATTCTTCTACAACTTTCCCTTCAGATACACCCACGGCTACTGCAAGACGTTTCTGGCTCCCGTTAACATTAGCGACGAGTTCCAACATTTCAGGCCCCACATTCTTAAACCAGACTACTTTTGGGGCTGTTTTCAATGACGACGGCAATATCTGAGAGGTCTGTTTCTGCCTCATGTGTTTCAACTTCCCCCATGGCGTCGAGTTTTTCTACAAAACGTCTGAGGCGGAACTTATCCATATCTGGTGGCACTGTTACTTGCCTTGCTAATCTGTGATTGAGCCGTATATGCGGCGGAGTTTATTTTTAAGGATTTTGCCCATGGCGCTCTTGGGCATTTCTTTCACAAAATCCATTTGTCGTGGGATTTTAAATCCGCCAATCCGATCGCGACAATGATTTATGACTTTAGTTTGTGTGAGGGTACTTCCGGGTGATGTTACGATTACTGCAAATAACGCCTCACCAAACGTCTTGTCCGGAACGCCGATAACTGCACATTCTTGAACATCCGGGTGCTGATACAAGGCTGCCTCAACCTCCGAAGTGTAAATATTCTCACCGCCAGAAACGATCATATCTTTTTTGCGGTCTAACAAATACATTACGCCTTCTTCATCCATACGCCCGACGTCACCAGTATGGAACCAACCATTCCTGAAGGATTTTGCATTCTCTTCGGGTCTATTTAGATAGCCCATAGAGACCTGAGGTCCTTTGACTGTAACCTCACCAACTTCCCCTAAAGGAACCTCATCACCGTTGTCACCTGTAATACGCATACTCAGGCCAACAACTGGCCTTCCCGCAGCGCGTAGAATTTCGGTTTTTCCTGTTTCTATGGCTCCCTTATGGTCTTCCCAATCAAGGAATGTCAAAATTGGCGAAGTCTCCGTAAGACCGTACCCTTGCACAATCTCTGTACCTTGAAATCCTTCTATAGACTTTTGAACCCATTCCGCTGCCATAGGTGAAGATCCATAAAGCATCATTCTCATTCTAGAAGTGTCATATTTTCCAAAACTGCTGTCACTTAGGCACAGAATGATCATGGTAGGCGCCATCATGGTGACAGTAATTTTATACTGTTCAATTAACTCTAGCGATTTAGATGGCGAAAAGACGGGCAAATAAGAGTGTGCCGCGCCTGTCAAGGTAAATGCTGTGCAGAGCAAATCCGCAGCATGGAACATGGGCGCTGCATGAAAGTAAATATCTGTTTTATCTGCCTTCATAGCGATAGCCATCTGCATCCCGTTCGCAACAATATTGCGGTGGCTTAGTTGCACGCCTTTACTTCGGCCGGTGGTACCACCAGTATACAATAGAAGGGCTAGGTCATCTTCATCTGCGTGATGTTGTGCTGCTGCATCGGCGGGCGCGAGTAATTTTTCGTATTGTGGTTGCTGTAGGGCTTCTTCATTTGGACCAATGTAAAAAAATCTGTCACCCCATGGAGCCATTTCCGCAGCTTCCAAAAGAGATAAAAAATCTTTCCCGAGGGCCAAAAGAACACATTCGGCGTCTTCTAAAATATGAAGGATTTCGGGCGGAGCTAGGCGATGATTGATGGGGACCGGAATAGCCCCACCCCAAT